>JAABUL010000380.1_pt1 | contig 95343 bp, 161 predicted proteins | sample 5559151 | NCBI WGS metagenome assembly JAABUL01 (sample SAMN10711876, study PRJNA513368) | rock metagenome | isolation source: Antarctica rocks | place: Antarctica: Victoria Land, Pudding Butte sud | reverse complement strand
GGGGGCCCCCCCCCCCCCCCCCCCCCCCCGCCCTTGTTGTTCCTCTTATTGGACACACAGCATTTTTTCCAGTGGAGGTGCCATGCTGCCTTCTGTGCTGTGCGCCGCGGGCATCTGTGGGACTGCGCAGGGCTTCCCTTCAGCCACGAAACCTGCCGGTACAGACGCCCCGCTCGATTGTGCGCCCATCGCACCGGCATCCAGATGCGCTGGCTTCTTCACGCTCGAGTTTCAACCGACCCCTTCTTCACCCATCCTGCTTCTCCTCCATGACCTGAAGTGCAATCACAGCGCAACCTGCCCTGCCTTGTGGCCCCCGCTTTGCTTTTCGAAAGTGCGCAGGGCGAGCCGACAACGGCGCCTTCGCTCCCCCATCGACGGCGGTCGAGCTCCAACGAGGGACAACACCCGGGCTTCGAGACGTCGTCTTCCGGGGCTGCAGCTTCTCCGCCCGCGGTTTCAGATGCGCCAGCCCTTCTTTGCGAAGCAGAATTTGGCAACTTTGACTTAATCGATATCGACCTTCACGCCTGGCATCCGTCTGGCGAAGCCGTTTCCTCCTCTTCTGTTCTTATTCGAGCGTTTTTATCAGCTGTCCCTTCGGGCTTTGCTTCCTCTCATTCAACACTAGACTTGGAACACTATATCACTGATGAAGGACTTTCGATTTCAGCCATGGTGCGCTTGCCCATCGGTTCCGTTTCTTTTGCTTTAGCCAGCTTTATTCAGCACAGCGTGCATGCTTTGCTGCCAGACCTCTGCCTCAAAGCTCTGACCCCGAGCTGCTGTTTCAATCAAATCCTGCCTGCCCTGATGATGCATCGCGGTGCACTCCAGGGTTTTGACAGAACCCTGGGCGTTTCCCGGCGCTGAAGGGCGGTCGTGCAAAATCTGTTTCCGACTGCCCTGCAACACTAGGCAGCCCTGCTTGCAGTAGTCGTCGCCCCACAGAAGTGTCTGCACCTGATCGGCGTGCTGTGCGAAGCATTGGCGACGCCGCCGCCGCCGCCGGGCGCTGCGCATCTGGCGCAGCATGGCGGGTTCTCCGCCACGGCTCCGGCAGCAGCCTGATGCGACTCTGACCTCTGTTCCCGTGTCGTTTTCAATCGCTGCTGCCAACAGTTCGGGCGCCGCGGGCGGGTCCCCTATCGGCGCGCCAGCGTGAGCGTGTGCGGGCGGCGGTGGCCGCCCGCCCCTGCGCTGGATGCAACGCGTACGGGGTGCCCGCGGCCTTCTCCGTGGAGCCTCCAGCATGTCCCGCCGCTAGCAGAGGTGCTTCTGGCGCATCTTGCATTGTGGCGGTCTGCATCTCTGGCCCCTTCCTCCGCAGGGTGACAGCCCCGCCGCACTAGCTTTTGGGGTGCCTCCACTAGGAGGGTGAATGCTTATTTCCTGCAGGGTGGGGGCCTGGGGTCTGGGCCTTGCTGGGATCAGCTCAATAGGGTTTAGCAGAAATTGCTGAGCCCTACACGGAGTGTTTAGCCCGCGCAGCCCGGCGGGCAGGCGCTAAGGTGTGCCTGACGAGCTGCATGACAGCACACTGATGAGAGCTTAGCCCTGCTCCGCGCCTGCTCAGGGGTGGGATCTTGCCGCCCGCCCGTAGTTCGCCCCTCCCACGGCCCTGACCCGGGGGTTAAGCCACAGGCGCAAGGTTCTTGATGAGCGAGCGCAATTGTGCGCCTCGGGGGGGAGGGGACGCGCCTCCCAGTAGTGGGAGAGCGGTGCTGGCGTTAGCGGTTGCTCAAACCGCGCGCCAGCGTGGGGATGCCTTGACTAGGGCGGCCGCAGATGCTGCCTTGGGCACTTGCTGCGCTTTGTGCGTGGCGTCGGCATTGCCCGGCCTGCGCCGCCCCATGAGTCAGGCTCCTGTGTTGGGCCTGGATGGCGACAGCAGGGGTCACCAAGGGCGGGATGCCTTGGCATGAGCAACAATGAGAGTGCGGCATGGGACTGCGGGCTGTACCGGGAATTGACCAGGCTGGGGCCAGCCGAGGCTTGGCCGCTGGGCGCTCTGTGCGTCCCACAGACGCCGGCCGAGGCAGTGCACGGCGAGGACTTTCTGGGATGCCCGCAGCGGCTTGACTCCAATGCTTTTGTGCCGCGATGACGAGGCAGCAGGCTGACACTAGCAGAGGCACTAGCAAGTGTTGCAGGGCACCATTGAATGCGGAAACAACCAGCTGTGCGCTATTGCTCAGGAGCACCGCCGCTTTGCGCGGCGCGTGGCTGGCCTTGCGCTGATGTTTTTCGGCTGGGGCGTCACAGCTTTTGCCCTCCGGGCGGCGCGGTCGCCGCAACAACCGTCTCAGGACCAGCTGCAGCTTTGGGCTGGTGCACTCAGCCGGTGTCGCACCCTCTGCAACGCGCAGCATTGCAGAACCAGGTGGGCAGCCGGCTCTGCACCTGCCCCTGAAAGAGCTGCGCCCCTGAGAGCCGGCTGCGGCGGGTTTGCACTTGAATGCCACAAACACAGCTCTCTCAATGGGGTCAGACAGAGGCAGACTCACATCTGGCAGCTCGTGCCTTTTTCTTTTGGCTTTTGACACGTTTTCTGTACTACCCAGCTTTCTCTGGACATCAGGATTTGCTTCAGTTTATTTTCCGCTTTCTTTGGCTCTTTTACCAGATCGACTTGACGTCTGTTGCATTGAGCACAAACCCATGTGGCGACTCGCGAGAGTCCAGTCTGCAACTGTCCGTTTGAGTCCTTGAGGCTCACAACAGCAGCAGTTAGCGGCAGCAGGCAGCGCTGGACGTTCCCCATGAGGTGTAGCTGACAGCGCCAGGCAACGAAGTTCAACAGAATCTGAGTTCAAACACCCCGGGAGGCTACCATGATTATACCCAACTGAGAAGGCGAAAGTCTGAGGCGGGCCCCCAGCCGGCGCGGCGCTGCGCGGTTGCCGCCGCCATGGCTGGCGCCGCACAGCTGCAGCCCTGGGCGGCGCGACTTGTGTGTGCTTGTGTTCCATGTGTGTGCGTGAGGAAACAAAACTTGGGCAATGATGATATTGATCAAGGGCTGCTGAGTGAGGACGGGCCTCGCGCCCGTCCCCACGGAGAGGCGCCAAACTACACTTGATCTGAGCCCCAAACTGCCCTTGCTCGTGAATTTCCCTGCAGTGGTTTGTGTGCTTGTTCATTGTGTGCTTGTTCATGGTTGCTGATGTCATACCAAGCTGTTGATTTGATACATTCCTGCCGTGTTTGCCTAGTGCTTCTTTGCAGCCTGACTGTCTGCTTCTCCGACGCTTTTTTTGTTGCAAGACAATGCTTGAATATGTATTTGCATGTTTGATAGCGCATTTGATGGCCAAGGCCTGATGCGCCTTTACATGCTTCTTGCATCTGCCCCTGCGCAGCTGACGGCAGTCGTTGCCCGATGCGCAAGTCCTGTCCTGTCTGCTGGTTGCATGTGTCTCCATGCCTGTTGAATCAAGAAGTTGCAGGACACACATGCACTCACATGTGCTTGTCTGCTTCCTTTGTCTTTTCCATCAGGTGTGTATGCTGGAGTTTTGGCGTGGCGGCATTGTCCAGTCGACTCCAGGTTGGTATAGCTTTTATGGCTCAGCTGCACATGCCTGCACTCCTTTCCTGGCTGTGAAGGTTCGGTTGCAGCTGCTCTGCTGCTGCTCTTCCGATGCATGGCATGTGTCTCGTGCTCGTGGTGCAGCAGTGACTTGTTGCCCTGCGGCGGGCCACTCTGCAGCGGGCAGTCGCGAGCGCGGAAACAAAAAAAAAGTGGTAACCCGCCCACGAAATCGTTTGCACTGCTTGGAGAGAGAGCGGGCAGCCACGGCCCCACATCTGAGACTGTGTGCGGTCACTGCATGTTGGTCCGCATCGTACAATACGGGCATTCTCAACGCCGTCGCCGCAGCAGTAGAGCTGCGGCGCTGCTGCGGCGCGCCATTACTGCAGCAGCTCAAATAGTCATATGGATGTCTGGTTAATGTGGAGGCCGATTTGCCGAGCAGCAAACTGCATCCAGAATTGCATTCTGCGGCAGCAAATGAAAATTCACACCACTGCGCGCCCACACACACCTGCTGTGCTCGTCCGGCGGTGCACCCCTGCATATGCATCCCAGAATATCATTTGCATGCTCATTTTATGTACAGAATATGTATGTTATGTACATATTCTGAAGACTCCGGAAGCCCGCCACCTGTTTTCCATCTCCAACTGTCACGATTCTTGAATTCCCCAGAATCCTCTGAGTTTCCTTTGCGCAGAAATTGTCGCGGCCTGCGCCTCCAGACCATCTTCCTCTGCCATTTCACTTCCTCGCCACCCCAGCTTGCGTTTGCTGGCGTGTGATCGCCGCCGCTGTCGCTTCGCCGGTGAGGCCTTTTGACAGCCTGATCTTACTCGTGCGCCTTCTGCCTGACTCGGCCCAGTACCCGTGCACGCGTTCGCACTGACATCCCCACTCCCCAAACTATATTCAGAGCCCATTTACACCTGCTTTGGCCCCGCCTTCTGCTGTCCTTTTCGACTGCTGCAACGCAACCTCCGAGGCGCGTTGTTCGAACGTTTCAGCTGTCTTGGTATGCCGGGTGTCATATCATGTACTTGTCCTGCTACCACACTGGCTGATATCATGCAAGCGCTGCGCTGTTCGCTCGCGCCATATGACTGACCAGCTGTTTGCCCCGTAATCCGACGTGGCAAACCGGCAGCCTCCTTGGTCTGGCGCTCTGGCCTGCAGATCGAGCTCTAATGCGCGCTTCAATTGCGTCAGTGTTCAAAATTTGCGGCTTGTACACACACGTTTGCCGGCGCAGGGGACATCCTGGATACCGCTAGGCTGCTTTGGCAGACCTGTCAGACATACCGTTGGTGGACGTTCCTTTCAACGATAAATGTACAAATTGTCCGCTGCAGGTGCCTTCAAGCACGCCAACCTCCCACAATGGCGTCAACAGCCCACCACGAGGTCCGCTTCACAGGTGCGGATGGGGCTGATGCCTCGCACGCGCTCTTGAGTACAACCATCCCCTGCATGGTCGACAGACGTTCACTTGAACTCAGCGTTCCGTATGTTCAGTGGGGTCCAAGAGTAGGGTCATGCACGCAAGCCAATCTGCCGCTGCAATCTGCTACGCGACGCATTCTGGGGGACTCTGGTCTGTGCACCTGCCTGCCACTGCTGCTATAGCACGCACATCCAAGACATTACACCGCGAGACTTTGTGTTGAGTGGTTGCTCCATCTCCTGCGTAGATGCGCAGTCCTGCCGCGGCACCGTGAAGCACCACGGCCCCGGCGGCGCCTTCTTCCGCCCCGCAGAGGACATCAGCCTCATGCGGTGAGCGCCTGAGAAAGCAGATGTCCATCAGCATCTTACCTTGCAGGACGACGAGGCGGATATGGTGCTGATATCCCATTCCATGTCCAACTTGGTTCTTATTAGGTTGCTCTCGGTCTGCCCTTGCTTGCCCGAGTCCACGACACAGGTGGCACACGATGCAGCTGCCCTTCAGTGCTGCCCAGGACCAACGATCCATGAAGGACAGCAATTGAGTGAGCTCCTACGCCTGCGCAGACTGAGCCCCAGCGGTACTGAGCCGCCGCGGCAGCAGCAGCGAGCTGGACGTTAGTGTGCCGCCACCATCGCCGGTGAAACATCCACTTTTACAGGACCGCTAATTCACAACACAAACTGCCGCAGGCTGAGCCCCAGCGGCATGAGCCGCCGCGGCAGCAGCGGCGAGCTGGACGTCAACGTGCCGCTGCACCGGGAGGGGTCCTCCACCCGCTTCTCCCGCGCCAACTCCTCCGCCGGCAGCAGCCTGTCTTCGCTCGGCGCGGACCCCGCCAACAATATTACCGTCGCCTACCGCGGCCCCTTCGGCCGCGTCGGGGATGACCCAGACTTTGACGGCGCCGCCGTGACAACCGGTGCGCTGATAAGCGTCCTCCAATGAACCTGCTTCCTTGAATCAACCCTCCATTCTGGCTCCCGCAGCATCCTTCGAGGCAATCAGCAGCGAGCGTGACGTGAGAAGTGTTCCAGCACTTGTTTTGTTGAGAAGTGCGTGTCACTGTGCATGCTGCGCTGTTTTCAGACTGGGGTGGTTCTGGCTGATCCAATCAAGCGTGTGTCGGCTGCTGCAGACCACGTCCTGCGCGAGTAAGCAGCCGTCCGTCATTGGCTGCCGCCGCAGTCGCAATGCCGGCAGCCAGCGCTGCGGCCGCGGAAGGGGACCCGCTGCTGCCGGGATTTTGAAAACATATCGGCAGCACTGCGGGCTCGCGCCATCGCAGCGCAGCACACGATGCGGTGCCGCGGCCCAATCTAAATTTTGGGAGGGGAGACCAGAGCAGGCGGCACGCCTTGTTCCTTTTGTTAGCATCATGTGGATCACACCCGCAATTCAGGAACCCTGTCAGTGAAGCGACTTCACTGCATCTGCGGCTTTGCTTTTGTCTGACAGGATCAGGCTCGAGCTTGTAGGTAGGCAGGTGAAATATATCAGGCAGCATAGGTGTGCTTTCCAGGAACGAGTGGCTGCCTTCAGCCGCTGTGATTTGTCTGCATTGAGTGGGGGTTTGGGATCGGGGGTGGGTGCGGGGCTTTCATTCGAGGTGACGCACGGCGGCTTCGCCAGATCGCTGCTGCTTGACATGTCCAGAGACAGGTGTCCTGGTCATGTTGCGCAGCGACACATTGCCGAAGTTTTGAGCAGCATGCGTGTAATGATCGAAGGTGCTTATCAGGTGCCATGTCCCCTCTGGCGACGTGCAGCAGTTCTGCACGACACACGACATGCACACCTCCTTCCCGTGAAGCTTTCGACTGCTACCCGTCGCTCTGAGCAGAGTTGCTGTTGATATCCCACAACAGCAGGCGAGGTGTGCGTGCGTCTTTCGCTTGCCGCCTGTCTGCAAGTCCCCCGCCTCGAGCGGCATGGGCCTGCTGCCTGCTATGCTGCCCGCAGGGCGCTGCCCTGCCCCCAGCTCCCAGTGACATGTCCGCTGCAAGCTGCGTGTGGTTCCTGGCTCCAGGGTCGCCGCTCTGTGCCGACGGCACCCCCGCTGCGACTGTGCGCACAGTCCCGCCCGCATGAATGCCGGCCCGCTTGGCTCCCACCTCCCCCTGCAAACCGCCGAGCCTTGGTTTTCACACTCTTCACACTCACGGCACGAACCGGAGCGCCGCTGGCATGCAGAAGGAAGATGTGAGCACAGCTACCGACACCACTGGCGGGCGTGGACAGCAATCCGCAAGCCCTGGCCGTGTTGCTTCCAATCTGTGCTTCCATTCTCAAAGCGCCAGGAGAGTGCCCGGCACGCACCGTGTGCCCCCAGGCAAATTGCCGCAGACGCCTCAGTGACCTTCCCTGCCGAAGTCCAGCACATGCTCCATCTGCAGGAAAACACAGAACGAAACGTCAGGCTGCAGTTTGGGATGTGTTTCCAGTTTGGAAGGTGTTTATTTTTCAATGCTGCACATGACACGACAGGTTCCCACAGCCATGGCGTGCAACATGCGCCGCGCAACATGCGTTCCGTGTCCACCCTTCCACTGTGATGCTTCGCAGCGCGGCAATCGAAACTCACGTGCGGGTGCGGCGGGTTGCGCTGGTACAGGCTGCCGCCGTATGCGTAAGGCACTGCAACAGGAAAGTGCACCTCGTTTGACGCTACCCAAGGGAGGGAGGGCAACTGATGGTCAGGGACACATGGTAGTGCAAATCGCGGCTATCTCAGAATGGCAAGCCCGACGCTGTCCACAGTAGAATGCGCCCGCAGCACCCTGAAGGGTACCGCTTTGGGAGTGCACAGGTGTCCATGACAACGCACCGATGTAGGGGTCGGGGTGCTGCACTTTCCAGAGCTGCTTCTCCCCGCGCGCCAGCATGGCGTCGATCACCTTGGGCTCCCGCTGCGGCAAGGCAGGAGAGGTCTCCTGGAAACTCAAGCGTGAACCGAGCAAAAGCGCCGAGATGTGGGGCGGCAGGCTTGCCCATGGCTCAAAACGGCGTTGGCAGGCGCGAAGCTGATGAAATATTTGAAGCATTCGTCCACAGCAGCGACTGTCATAACAGGCCGAGCGAGCGCAGTGTATAGTCAGTCGTTGCGCACCGCTGCTTTATTCTTATCAAACTCGCCGCGGATGCGCGCTGCCTGGATGTCGGGCAAGCACCTCATCAAGCAGCTGCGGTTCATTAATGGATGCTGCATGCGCACTGAGACCCACGGGTGTTGCTCTGGCTGGTGCCAGCACCATGCACGGCGCCTTGCGTCGTGCGACAGCGTCAGTAATCCACAGTGCAAGGAGGCACGGCTGCCATTTAGGGTGCAATGTTGTCTGTATTGCCGAGCTGCGGTTTGGTTCGCAAACAGCAGTCTGCAGCACCGGCATCGTGCCCGCTGGCGAGACCCACCTCCTCCCAAAAGATTTCTCGTCGCACTGCCCAGCTGACCACGTTCTTCAGCGCATGCCGGTACAGGCGGACAGCCCGCAGCCGCTGCACGGGCGACGCCATGCCGGCAGCAGGCCGCTAGCTGTGCGCTTGACTAAGACTGGGCTGCACTTAAGGCTGGAGAGTGTTGGGATGCAACCCGGAATGACCTGGTTCAGCACCGGATCGCGGTTGGAACTGGAAACACAAGTTGCAAACGCTCACTTGATGCGTATGCAACTTTGCGGAAAGCAGCCGTGATTGCAGCTCACTGCTCAGGAGCGGATTGACTCTGAGCTACTCACCCCAGCCGTGAAACCCTGACGCTGACGCATCATGATGCGTTCCGGAAAGCGAAGGCCGGGCGAGCCGAGCTCGGTTTCACATCGCATTTTGTTCGACTGCAGTCATCGTATGCATATCCATTCTGAAACATGCTGTGGAGCACATACAGGAACAATCGCAGAACTCAATATCATTGCAGCTCTCCACCTGTCAGCAAACTGTGCGCAGGCAACGGCAGGAATAGCTATTCATCCAAAACATACCTTTCAGCACAAGATTAACACTCTGATTGATTCAACATCCCGTTTGGAAAGGCCTTTCAGTCAGAAAGGCTCGTCTTAGAGCGGCCAGTGCGCTTGTGTCTCTGATAAACGCGCAGCTTGGTCGACGCAGATATCTGCAGTCCAGCAGACCGCCGCCATGTAGGATCCCAGCGCCATGGCTCACCAGGCTGCCATACTCGATGCAGTGCCCGCCACCCCGCCGGTGTCGCACCTAGCCGGCTCTGACGATGAGGACTTTGCTTCCGCCTCCAGCGGCAGCCAGCGCAGCGAGTCGCCGTCGCCGCACGGCAGCGCCGCCTTCAGTCCAGTCAGCTTTCGCACGGTCAGCAGTGCCAATGGCGGCAGCCTGAGCTTCAGCGGCGGCGCCGATGGCATCGCCGCTGCTGCTGCCTCGGCACTGACATCAGCGCCGCCGAGGGCGCCCGCACTCCTCTTGCAGTCGCCTGAGCCCGACGACAGCCAGCAGCGGCGCAGCGCCGATGCCTTCGGCAGCAGCCTGGCGGTGCAGGCAATACAGCCGCTCGGCAATGGCACGCACGCTGTCAGCATCGAGATCGGCCAGCTGGCGCCGCAGCACGCCGGGACATCGGAGATCGAGCCGGCGGTCGTGGCTACAGACGCGCCTTCGGTGTCGCCGACACAGTCTGACACAGAGCGCCTGCTGCCGCCGCCCGTCCTGCCGCCACTGCAGGTCAGTCTCTCATCTGGCACTGCCGCTCCGGGACAATGGTGCAGCAGCCTTGACTGTAGATCACGGCGCAGATCCAGTGCTGCACAGGCCGTGTCCCAAAATTGGGCTGACACCGCAGCCGCAGCGCCCACGCTGCTCACCTGCCCGTGCTGCGGCTGCATATCGTGAAAGCAACAGACACATGCCGTTACTCATATATAACGATGCTGTGCCACAGGTGAGCGGCAAGAAGGTGCGGCGGGTGACATGGGCGGCGGGGGTGGTGTCGCCGCGGCCGCGCGCCCGGCGGCGCAAGCGGCGCCGCGGGGATGTTGAACGTGTTGCCGGCGGCACTTGCGCTTCCTTCCTGCTGCCCTGCCCGCCGGATGATGGTGCGCTGCCTGGCAATGTGGAGACTGGCGTGAAAACTTCGTGTTCAGGGGCTTTCTCAGTTTGCGCCACCGCATGGGGCAGCTTTGCATGGCCAGCTGCACTCGGCGTGCCAGGCCGGCGATGGCGTGGCGCCGACCGACGGCGCCATTTGCGCATCATGATCATCTGCACTGGCACAACTGCTTCGACGGGAACCAATGGCGGCTGCTGCGGCACCTCGCAGCTTTGCTTCAGCTTTGCTGCCGGTGAAGCTCTTTCATGTGCTTTCCTTCCAGTCCTTCTCAGTCCTTCCGCCAGTCTGCGCAGGCGAGGCAGAGGGCTTCGGGGCGGCGCGGCTGGCTCGCACCGGCGCGGCGGCGCTGGCGCTGTGGGCGCATCGCTGTAGCTGCGTCGTGCTGCCGCTGCTGCTGCTGCGGCTGGGCATGGCGCCGCACGGGTCGCAGCGTCTGACGCGGGTGCCGGCAGAACACGCGACAATGCCGGGCGGCGCTGGAGGAACAAGTTCTCAGCACAGCGGCGCCAGCGGCGGCAGTCACGGCAACCCGCTGCTGCTGGTCGCGCTGCTCGCGCTGGCGGCGGCGACGGCGTGTGCGGCCTGTGGCGAGCGGCTGCGGACCTGGACCGTGAGGTGAGCCTGCAGCCTCTCCTCCAATCATATCGGGGAGCTCGGCAGCTTTCGGACTCCATGTATGTGGCATCGTGCACCACCTTGCCAAAGCCGCCAGATGCATGCGGGTGTACAATGTTGACATGTCCAAGGCTGTGTAGAATGAAAGTGCCCACTCGCTGGCTCCCCCGATGTGCAGGCAGCCGCGCGCGGCGGCCGTCCGTCGCGCATGTGTCGCGCACGCCGCCGCGGGATGCGTTGCGGCGGCGCTGCTCGCATGCGCATGCCACCTGGCGCCGCCGCTGTACCGGCGCACCGGCAGCGGCGTCGGCCTGCTGGAGGGTGCGCTGCTGACGCTGCAATATTCTTCATTCTGATCAGTTGTCGTCATGCAATTCCGAGCTTCCAAGCGCCTTGCGGGTGTGGGCGGCCCGCCCGCCTGACGAGCACTGAAACTGCAGGAGGAGCAGGCACATAGAAGGGTCTACCTGGTTGTTGCAGGCGTGTTTGCGGTGGGCGCGGCACTCGTGGCGGCGGCCGCCGCGCCGGCGGTGGACGCGCTGCTGGCGGGTGTGCAGCGGGACTGGCTGTGGGAGCTGCTGGGCTGCGGCGGCACCTCCTTCGAGGCCTGGCCTCGGGAACAAGGCAAGCAAGAACTGTTCTCAGAGTGGACGACGCGCAGCGGATGGCTCTGCAGTCTCTCGTGCAGGATCGTCTCAGCAAGAACGCACCAACCAACACTGCTTTGCAACTGCGCACTGCTCAGATGGGCAATGTGTTTGACGGAGGCAACATCCAGTGCGCCGGCCTCTGTGAGCTCAACTGCGATGTCAGCCTTACCGCTCTATGCTGGATGGGCATGCCTTACGGTTGCTGTCTGCTATTGCAGACATGACGCAGGGGCTAGCGGCCTGTGAGCTGGGCGGCACATGTAGCGAAAAGATCGGGCACAAGCGCAGATTGAAAGGTACAATCTTCACCTAATGCCGATGCTGCCTGTTTTTGCAGATGTGGCGCAGGGGCTGGCCGCCTGCGAGCTGGGCGGCTCGCTGACTGGCGGCTTGCTGCTGCTGTGCTTCGGGCCGACCGTCGCCGCGGCCGCCGCGGGGGCAATGCACGCGGCCGCCTGGCTGGCCAGCGCGGCGCTGCTCACCCGCTTCAGGTACCCACCTTTGCGCCATTGTCAGGTTTAGTCCTTGCGCATAGGAAGGATTCAAACGCTGCAGCTCCGATGCACCCTGGCATGTGCACCTTCAGCGTGCCACAGCTGCTTCCTGAAATTGCACGGGCTGCCGCGCTTGCAGTGTACTGAGCCCAGACGTTTGCGCACGGCCTACTGGCGCATGTCCAGAAAGAAGCTCGTGAAGGTCTTTGCACGGCACTGGAGCTATCGTGAGCGCCTCGCTCAGCCCATACCCTGCTGCGCCACAGGGTGGCGCCCAGCGCCTCCGAGCTGGAGCTCACAGCAAACAGCATGGCGCCACCGCAGCCCGCCGCCAACGGCCACGCCGATTCGTGCGGCCACTGGGACCAGCTTTCGGACGCCGAGCAGCAGCCGCAGGCCTCGTCAGATGCGGATTCCGGCGGCGGCGGCCAGCGGCAGCAGCGGTCAGGCCAGTCGTCGGACCAGAGTGTTGGCGCGCGGCGGGGCGGGCTGCTGGGCGCGTGGCACGATCTGCAGGCGTGGGCGGAGCAGCCGGCGGCGCCGGCAGCGGCCGCGGCGGCGCTGTTTCACGCCTCCGTGCTGGACCTTGGTGCGTGTCAACCGACTGCGGAAGGTCTTTCTGGTGCACTGGCACCGGCTCTCTTCGTTCACAGATGACAGCAACACAGCGCTGTTCCACGCCTTTATGCTGGGATCCGGGTGCATGCAGGATTGTGATGCATACTGCATGTGTCTCGCCGGAGTCAGCGTCCAGGAATCACTACTCGGGCACTGCTGCCTAAGATGGCAAAACGCATTCGGGTTCGGGACGGGGCTGCATGCGATTAGACAACTATTCCGGACGAGGTTGGCTGAGGAAACTGCAGAGGACAATTCTGCAGCAGCGCAGCTTGAGCCGTGTGCATCACACTGGTGGGGCACATGGCTGGGTGCGTACCGCTTCGCTGACATGCTGCTCAAGCTCGAGCCAGTCTCGCCCCTGCACAATTGTGGAGGTTTTGCAGACGGCGCAACATCTGCTTGCTTACTGAGTCTATACGGCATCTGATCAAAAAACAGAAGTACTCCTCAGCAATGTGCCTCTGTCGCTTGCAGGCGTCCTGACTTTCTCGGCGCTGCAGGGCGCCGCGGGATGCGTTGGTCGTTGTAGTTTCAAGCCGGACCTGCAGATAACTTTGGAAACCTCCTGAGGCAACCCGACTCTGGCGTTTTCCAGCGCTGCGGGGTGTGTTGGTGAAGACCCTGAATCTCAAACATGTCACTTGCAGGTGTCCTGACGCTGGTATTTCTGGCGCTGCGGGGCGTGCCGGTGGTGGCGGTGGCGGCCGCCGCCGCAGCCGGCGGCGTGGCTTCAGCGCTGGGTGGCGCCATCGCGCCGGCGCTGTCCGCAAAAGCGGGAGGTCAGTGCATTCTTCGTGCACACTGCAGAACGCGTTTCGAGAAACGAGCGTGATCCGAAGGCGGAGCACGCCTGCCGCGGTGATGGCATGCCTTGAGCATGAACCAAGCTGTCATGCACCAAGCCCATCCCATCGTTTGGGTGGTCGGTGCAGCTCTCTGCCACTGCTTGCTGGAAGTTTCCAGGGGCAGACAACAGCGGCGGAGGTCATGTCCAGATGGAGGACAGATGTCGTGCTGTATGCGCTTTCCCCAGGCCTGCTGCCGTGTGGCCTGGTCGCCTCGGCCGCGCACGTCGCCTGCCTATGGCTGGCGGTCGCGCCGCTGCTGGCGGAAGCCCTTCACGGCTCGGGCCGACGCTGGACGTCGGACGTGGTGTTTGCGGCGGCGGCGGCGGGTGCCGCGATGACGCGGGCGGCCTTCGGCGCCGCGGTGCAGCACCTCATGGAGCGCTGGCAGGAAGGCGGCGACGCAGGCGAGTACAGAAACAATCAACTGGGCTGGCTGTCGATAGTTTCTGCAGTGATTTTCGATCGTGCAGCAGCTCACGGAGCTCTGGCAGGAAGGCAGCGATGCAGTCGTGCTTGCCCCTGACAGGCCTGGGCGCAAAGCACAATTTGAACTGGTTCCTTACCCGTGTGCAGGTGTGGTCGGCAGCACGCAGCGGCGGCTGGTGCGCTGCTGCACCGCGGCCGCGCTGGCGGTCGCGCTGGCGGGCGCCGGCCCCGCCACGCTGCCGTGGCTCATGGCAGCATCGGCAGCCGTCGCCACCGCCGCCGCCGCGGTGTTTGCCTCCTTCGCGGCGGCGGAGTGGAAGTACTGCCAGCCGGGCGGCGGCCTTGCACCGGTGGCGCCGCCGGAGGGCGCGGGGGCAGCCAATGAGGAGGGCGAGTCAGAGTACCTAATCTCGTGATCCAGGGCGTCTTGGAGGGGACCGTTCCTTTGATGCTCCTTTCGTGATCAATCCACGACTGCACCATGGGAGGCGATCCTTGCGGGTCAGATGCAGGCTGGCGGGTCAGAAGGGTACCACCTTGACACTTCGACAGGCCGCCTCAACAGATCTCAGTAGGTAACAAGCACTGAAGTAAGTTGCGGAGGACAGACACATTTCTGGCGCTAGGCTGGGTCCGGTGAACTGGACCCATATTCTGTGAGGGCGCTTGTGCACCTGTCTGAATGAATGCTTGTGTGAGCATGAATTTTGATGTTGCAAGACGTTTTTCAATGAGCACCATATCTGATCAAACCTGCGCGCAACAACCATCCAGTCTCTTCCACACGCACCCTCTGTCCTCCCTTCCACAGCTGGGACACCCTCCCGACTGTGCAACCCTGTTCATCTGCCACCGTGGGTTTTAAGCGCCGTCAAACGGCCGCTGTGCCCTCTCGTCTGCTGCCCGCGTCCTCAGACCACAACACGCCGCCAGGGTCGGTAAAGTGTTTCAGCGCCGCCCACATCTGCCGCGTTTGGTCCCGCGCGATCGGATCTGCGCTTTTGTAGTCCAGGCAGTCCAGGTGCCACATGCCGACGCCACGCAGCCGCTTCCGCCGTGCGGCGGCCGCCCTGTGCCGCAGCGACTCCGGATCATCGTACCACACCTGCATGATGGAAATGGCGCACCTGGAAACGAACCGGCAAATCTGGTAATACAGACAATCCAGGTGCCACATGCCGACGCCGCGCAAACCCCTTTTCCGCGCGGCCGCCGCCTTGTGCCTCAGCGACTCCGGGTTCGGGTCGTCGTACCACACCTGCAGCAGAATCAGCGCGAACCGGAAACAAGCAAGCTTGCACAGCGCCGCAGGTGAGCCACACAGTCACACCTTGAGCCGGAAGCGATTTGGGTGCCAGCCTGAGTCTTTTTGAAAGCCCTACAAAGCCGCATGTGCAAAAACCGCGGGCGGTTTGGGCGTCATCACGTATTATCATGTCCGTCATCCAGCCCACCTGGTGGCTGACGTTGCCGTCGTGCGTGGTGAAGAAGGGGCTCTTTTGTGCGGCGTCCCACCGCCGCGTGCCGTTCTTCAGAACTGTGTGAATGGTGCCGGAAGAAAATAAATGTCATGCTGGGGCTCACATGGATGCTTTGCTCTATGATGTGATGGTCAGAGCGCTTCACTAGCATGGCAATCCAGGGGCATCCACGGGGTGATTTGGCTGTTCCCTGTCAGATTTCCTAGTCAAGAGAGGAATGAGCACTGGCTTGAAGCCCCACGCTGCACGACCTCCTGGTACTCCTTCTGCCGGCCGACGGCGTCGCTGCAGGGGCAGCCGCGGAAGGTTTCCAGCGCCAGCGTGCACGCCGTGTGCTGATCAGCGCCCGGCGTCAGGCCGTTGACGCACTCGTACATGTACCCGTACCTGCACAACAACATCTAAATGTCCATCGGTGCGACTCCAACTTCGCACTACAAAATATGAGTACCTGTAGCCGTACCTGCAGCAGGGTTGGAACTAGATGAGGCCCAGTGTCTTGTCACAAAAGCAGCAACACCAGCAACACCAGCAACACGCAAAATTGAGGAAGGATTCTAGGGGCGGGTGATCCTTCCTGAAACGTTGCTCAGATGCATGGATGCCTGTGTCGTAAACCTAATGCTCCTGGATGTGAGCGGGCTACACTCCTGCGAATCAGGCCCCAGGAGGCAAGCACGCACCACGGCAAGCCCAGCATCAGTTTATCAGCAGGAATGCCGAGCTTGAGCTATGAGTTGGTGGATTTCACCGTATCAGTCCTATGGGTCACACTCCAGGAGATTGAGCAAGCGAGCAGCTGCCCACAGCAGGCCCAGCACCAGCTTGTCAACGGGAATGCCGAGCGCGAGCCACTGATTGGTCATCTCGCTGCAGTTGCTCGATGGGTCACATTCCCAGAATAAAGCAGCAAGGAAAAGCTCACCACGGCAGGCCCAGCACCAGCTTGTCAGCGGGAATGCCAAGCGCGAGCCACTGGTCGATTCCCCGATTCATGAGCGCCAGCGGCGTGTTTGCACTGGCGACGCAGCTGCCCCATATCTGCATGGCAGTGCACATCCACATTCAGCATGGATCCTTCATTGCTGGACATTTCGAGCCCAACATACAGTGCCCATGCTACTCCACGAGCGCCGGCGGCGTGTTGGCGTTGGCGACGCAGCTGCCCCAAATCTGCACAGCAAAGGTCTGTGTCGCAAAACAGCTGGTGCACTTTATATCTGGGGCGACATGGCTGACGCCCTGCATGTCCACAGGACCTTGTCAAGGCAGGCATGTGTGGTAACCGCAGGAAGCGGCTGTCGTTGCAATTGGCAAGGAAGCGTGTCCAAGGGCCAGCAGCAGAATCAGGTCACTCACTTGACTCTGCATGTCATACGCCATGACGAAGAGGATGTCTGCTGCTGCCGCGAGGCCCGCCCAGTCAAAATTTCGGCCGTCGATGCCATGCGGCGACCAGGCAAAGTCCACCGAGATCTGCACTCAACGAAACAATACTCATGCGAAGGTGATGCTGCAATTGAGTCATCAACTGTCGAATGCGCCAGGGATTGCTGGAAACTGCGTACAAAAGTCACGCAGGCATAAAGGTTTTTGCCGGGATCTTATCAGATCAGAGGATCTGATAGAGATCCTGTGATAGAAGAAGAGAAGGCAGTTGCCCAACAGATTCAGGTTTTCTTTGCTGCTGACCTGAGACCCGGGTATTGCTGCGTGGAACGTTGCCGCCGTCTCAGCCACCAGCGCGGTGTATGCAAGTGCTTCCGGCGAGCTGGGCTGCAGCCACGAAAAAGTCAGCCAAGCATGCTCCAGATAAATCGCTTGATTGAGCAACGCCGGTGCCAGTCCGAGCTGCAAAGGATGACAACTCGCCAGGCACGACTGCACAGGCGTTCCACTTTGTGTGTCTGCTGTGGGATGCGCGACGAGAGGCAACAGCAGCGCACCTCCAGCGGAACCTCTAGATCGAAGTTCGTGCCATCCATGAAGTGCGCCTGCGCCTCCTGCAGATGCGCCGCCACCTGCCACGGTGTCGGAACAGCTGTCAGCCTGTGCCCCTGGAAACACATGGCAGCAATTGTAAGACATGGCAAGCAGCGCGCTGCACTCAGCTGTTCAGGCGACATGTGCCGCATGCGCTGCCGTCGGGGATGCTACAGGTGATGCTGTGGAGAACACGATCGAAAGTGCATCCAGGGACGGGGCAAGCGACCACACCCACTCGCGCCGGGCCGTGGCATTCGTCAGCCACGCAGCGTCCCCGACGCCGGCATTGAGCACGACGCGCGCCCCCTCAGACAAAGGCAGAATGGGAAGGCATTGTCCTCGGATAGTCCTACTGGCCTGTGGCGAGGCTCCAAGTCCTACTGGCCTGTGGCGAGGCTCCAACGATAGCCACACGCAGCGAACAAGCAAGGTGCGAAGCAAATCAAGCTGAAGTGAACGCTGCTGCAAGGAGAGCGGCAGAAACCTTGGAGTGCGCCAGGCACATCAGGCTGGGGTCTGTGTTCCAGGCCACCGTTGTGAGCTGCCCCCAGTCGTAACGACCGTACTGGTCCGCCTGCCTGACGCTGAAGCCAAATACCTAGCATGTGGCAGCGGAGATGACATGTCGGTCGCTTGTTGGAAGCGCAAGCGGTTGAGGCTTTGCAATGCGCATGAGAGGGCTGTTTCAGAGTCATATAGAAATTCCTTGGCGCTCCTCGCATACCATGCTGCAGGAAACAGTAGTGTCTGCACCTCAACTTGACAGTAAGCCATGCAGCTGAATCCGCACCTCCCGGTCATGGCGCTTGGTAATGGACTGGCACAGCTCCGGCGACTCGCAGGGGCAGGGGGGCTTCGAGGTGTCAGATACTTCCGGCGTATCGGCAACGCAGGATCCTGTGTCGGCGCAGGCTGCGGCGGCAATGGATGCATGCCACGCCAGCACCGCCGCTGCCAGGCATAAAATGCGTGCGCGTCGCAGGGATGAGCTAGCTCCGACACTCATATTTGCATTTCTGACGATCTAAAGAGGTCGTGAAAGCGCCTGTTGCTGGTCAGATCCGGACTTCCCAGCCACGAACGGTGTCGGACTTGTGCAGGATGTGCAAAATTTGAAAAGGCTTTTGCAGCTCAGAGGTGCATGGATCGTCCCACATAGCTCGACACAATGTCTTGCGACTGTTGCTTTGCGATTGGGCGACGCAACCTGGGGCTGCACCTCGCTGAAGATGCCCTGTTTGCAGCTTCTATACCGTCCTGCTTCCCACCCTACACTGGAGAACGCGACCCCTGCGGCGCCTGGACGATGGTGTTCACCTGCGAAATACGACAATTATCGAAGGCGATCTGCGTCGACCACGTTCGGCTTGGCCTCCCGCTCCCTACTAACGCTGAATCGGATTGTGCCGAGAGCAGCCGCATGCGCAAAATTTCGGCAACGAGGAAGTGCTTCTGATCAGCTGCGCAATGCAGTGCTAAGCTTTCGGAACAATGACAGCCTTTGCAATGGCGCCCAAGCGATCGGCGCCCGAGGTCGCGGCGCCAGTCGAGGAGGAGACCAGCTTTCCGAGAGGCGGTGGCTCCGCCCTGTCTGCGGTCGAGGCGAAGCAGCTGCGCGCGGAGGGTGCGGCCGAGGCGCGCGCCGAGGCGAAAGCTGGTGGCGGCCGCAAAAAGCGGCGCACGGATGCAGACACCACCTTGGTCAGTCGCCATGCACCTCGGAAGCAAGCTCGGAAGGCCGCAACTCTGCATGCGTGCCCGAACGCACGCACACCGATGACGCCTCTGATGCTACTTACATGCACACGATGGCGCATGGAGCCTAAGCTTTTGCGGTAAGTTCATGTTCTGAGATGCGGCCCCGCTGACGGCTGCTGTGGCGGACGGCGGCAGGACGGTGGCGGCGCGGGATTCCTGGGCACCGGCGCAGCCCGCAGCAAGCTTCCAAAGTTTGTGGAGCTCCTGAAGCTCAAGGTACATGCAAATGCCACAATGTGTGATTTCGCAAGTCTCACTGCCACCTCCTGCGCGCCACCCGATTGCGATGCTGGCCTCGTGTGGTCTGGAATTGCCGAATACATACAGCGGCAATATTGACACCCTGGCCTTGTTCGCGCAGAACCTGGCGGTGGGCACGCGGCTGTGGGGCGCAGTGCTGGAAGCGACACCGCGACAGCTGGTCATCAGCCTGCCGCACGGCCTGCGCGGCCACGTGACGCCCGCTGAGGTGACAAGCAAATCTTCCGGAAGAACAGCTCCCTCCGCTTTGCCATGGCGCCAGAAGATGTGAATGAGGCGCGAGGGTGCCCATCTTCTTGTCGCAGCACAAAGCTCAGCGCAGGCAAGCCCCTGCCCATCAGAATTTCGCCGCATCTGCTGTCTGCAGAAGTCAACCGGCCAGCATGGAGGTTGTGTCCCGAGACAACGTGTCCTCAAACTTATTGAAGTTTGCAGTATCAGAAAGCAAATGTAATCTGTGCTTTATTGACAGGCGTCGGACGTGCTGGCGGGGCTGCTCAAAAAGGCGGGCGCGCCGGACGGCAACGCCGGCGGCGCATGGCCCGCAAGCGTGCCGCAGCTGCCGGACCTCTTCCGCGTCGGCCAGCTCGTGCGCTGCACCGTCATGGGCCTGCACCAGGTGAGCGAGTCTGTCCCCACAAATCTCATCTCAAAGTCTTAGTGCTAGGCAGCTGCCACAAAACGCTGAAAGTGTGGTCCGTCGTCCTCCGGCTCATGTGCTGCGGCGTCACGGGCCTGCAGCAGGCGAGTGTCTGTCGCGATGAATTTATGCTATCTGCTGCGGGCAAGGATGAAACCGTTGCACAACAACCTCCCCTAACAGGCCTCGCGCCATGACGACCAGTTGTTTGAGTCGAATGCTGAGCCCACAGCACGCAGCAGCAGCAGCAGCCGTATGCCTGCAAGGACTCTCCACCATGTCTGTCGAAAAGCATCTGCAGTGCCAAAATCCTGCTGCAAAGCTTCGAAGGAGTGTTGCAGCATGCCGGATCAAGCAGTGATCGCTGCATTCAATGGCCTAAAGTGATCGGTCCCAGCCAGCCAGCCAGGGCATGCGCACTGGCCACTGTCCTGCGCAAGGAATCGGTGTGGCTCAAGGGCTGTGGTAGCACATGGCGCGCACTGCCCGGCTGGCTGAGGCATGCACGCGGCGCATCACAGCAGGACTCGCCTTGGCACAACACAAGCAGCACACAAGCCCCCCCCCCCCCCCCCCCCCCCCCCACACAACCCCCCCCCCCCCCCCCCCCCCGACTGACCACGTTCTTAATTGTGTACCGCTGTGCCACATCTGCAGGGCGACAAGAGCAAGCGGGTGGCGCTGTCGCTGCACGTGGCGCGACTCAACGGGCTCGGCGGCGCCGAGGCCATCACCAACGGCGCGGTGCTGCCAGCGGCGGTCAAGAGCGTCGAGGACCACGGCTACGCGCTCAGCTTTGGCGTCAAGGTGCTCACAATTACAATTGCTCACTGCCTGCCCGATTGCTAAGTTGTCTGCCTGACGATTGTTGCCGCAGGCTATCCTTGCTGTCGGAAGTTCTTGATGGCCAAGCCATTCGTTCAAGCCTGCTCCTCGTGATAAAGCATTTCACTTCTGCAGGGCGTGTCCGGCTTCCTGAAGAAGGCAGACGCCGAGGCGGCGCTGGGGCCGGAGGCCACCAAAATTCTGAAGACGGGCGCGCTGCTGGACGTGGCCGTGCGCTCGGCGGCGGACCGCCGCATGGTCGCCGTGACAGTGGCAGGCGACGCCGTCGCGGGCGGCGTGCTGAAGGAGGATGCCGTCACGGACCTCGGTGAGAAGCAATCAGAGTCAACGTTAATGAGAATCAACTTCACAAATTTGAAATCATCCAGGCTTTTAGAAGCCGCATGGTCGGGCACTGCGACAGGCGACGGCGCCGCGGGCGGCGTGCTGAAGGTGGACGCTGCCACGGACCGCTATGGTCTTGAGTAAAACATTTCTTTGTTGAGATTGTGGCAAGGCAGACCTGTGACGCATCACATATATACAAGTAGAGCCCCTCAGCACTGCTCGAGGCTGGCTGCAATCTCGCATCATGACGGGACTGTCAGCCAGGCTGTACAGCTCGTACAGCTTTGCCAGGATGTCGTCGAATGATGCGATGCTAGCGGCCTTCTCGGACAGTGATTAGTGACCCACCTGCCACAGTGTTCAGCACATCCACTACCAGTAGGGCAAGGACACCTGCATACCGCGGGGGTGATGCTGTTGCATATCTCATCGCTGCTATCCTATCATGTCTTTTCTCGCCTAAACATTTCAACTTCTGGTGTTTCTAGGTGCCCTGCTGCCGGAGGCGCTGGTAAAGCGCAACCAGGCAGTGCTGTCCGAAGGGTGCAACTCGATCATCTGCGTGAACCCGGGCTGACACAACCCTTTGAGGCGGTCTGCTGCCGGGGGCGCTGGTGACTGCGTCCGCGGTGCTGCCTAATACGCTGCGTGTCAAAAAACGAACTTGAACGGTGCCTCAGCAGTTTTACCTCGCTTATGCAGGCGGGCTGCTGCCGGGGGCGCTGGTGAATGCGCGCGTCAAGGCGGTGCTGTCCGATGGCCTGTTGGTGACCTTCCTGACCTACTTCACCGGTACTGTGGACCCCTTCCACCTGGGCCAGGTGCGCACTGTGAACCACTTGAGTTATCTGTATCGCCGGAACAGAAAACACCGTCCTTCCTGACCTGCTTCACCGCCATGGACCCCTTCCACCTGGACGCGGTGCGCCACAAGGGGGCTGGTTAACACCGTGAAAAAAGCCCTGTATAGGTAGTGCTGGGGTTTCTGGTCGTTAGACAGTGAGCCCCCGGGACCAGGTGTGCGAATTGCCGCACAGAGCAGCGCAACAATCAAAAGTTTGCAAGCTTCGCCGCCATCAGACTGCCGAGACGAAGTTTACCTGCTCTGTCGCCGCGCAGGAGCTGAGCGTCTTCGAGCCGGGGCAGCGGCTGCGGGCACGCATCCTGGCGGTGGATCCGGCAGCAAAGACGGTGGCGCTGTCGCTGCAGAAGCACCTGGTGGCCTTCTCGCTGAACGCCGCGCTGCCTCCGGTGCGATGTCATGCACGCGTTTTGTTGCATGCGTTTTTCACCATGTCCACGGCCAAGCTGCTAGGCTCCATGCCCAATACTACACGTTCGTCGGCCTTGCGCTGAAATTGAACTCGGCAAATGCATGTCGCTCTACTGCCACCATGCACATTGTAGCACCAGCAAGGCAAAGCAGTGAGGCTGTCAGATCAGACGGGCAATTGCATAAGCCCCGAACGGGTCGTTCGAGCTTGTGGACAGGTCCTATGGATGTGCCCTGTTTGCTTGGTTGTTTGCCAACCACACAAAGAATCAGCCGCGTGTGTGGCTGCCTTGCTGGGGATGCACTCTCAGGCCTACAGCAGTGGACCCAGCCAGCACACAACTCTGTCACAGGCCACGTCTCGAAACATCTAGCAAAACGTGTATTCACCTGTCTCGACATACTGCAGGTGGGCACCGTGTTGAGGATGCGGTCGTGCGGCAGGTGGACCCGGGGCTGGGCGTGGCGCTGCGGCTGCCAAGCAGCTCTCAGTAGTCATGTCTCAGGCCCCCAAAAGATACACGTTGTCTTAGGTTTGTGAGTTTCTGATATTCTGCAGGTGGGAACCGTGTTTGAGGACGCGGTCGTGCGGCGGGTGGACCCGGGGCTGGGCGTGGTGCTGCGGCTGCCAAGCAGCGGCGATGGCGACGCGGCGGCGCCGGCGGCGGGCTTTGCGCACATCTCTGCGCTCAGCGACACGCGCATCGACAAGGTCGAAAAGGCGAGTCGAGGATGTGTTTAAAAAGCATTCTGACTACACACATGGCAGAAAGGTGACACAGCCGCGCTTTGATAGGCTCCCATCTCTGCGATGCCAATTCAGTGGTGAGCAGACACGGTATTGGGTGGCCTGAATCTGGCACCAGCAACTGTTCTGTTCCCTCTGTGGCTACGTCTTGCAGAGGGGTGGTGTCAGGCAAAACTGAGATCAATGGCATACAGTGACAGGCAGATTTCAAGCCATGCATCGACTCGACTGCATCAAAGGCGAAGCTGAGTCTCGATTAGTGAGGTCGCAGGTGATTAGCTCGGAGCAGAGCGTGTCATCGGGGCGCACCCCCTCAATGGCCTGGCAGTGCTCAGCATCCAGCACCAACGTTTGCAATTGAGTTGGCAGCCGTTTTGATTGCCGCTTTCTTTTGTCAGGCCTTCAAGACGGGGCAGACGGTCCGGGCACGCGTTATTGGCGCGCGCCCCCTCGACGGCCTGGCGGTGCTCAGCCTTAAGCCGTCGGTGGTGGATGCAAAGCTGGCGTCGCACGCCGATGTGGAACCCGGGCAGCTGGTCACGGGAACAATAGCCTCTATCGACGACAAAGGGGCGGTGTTCACACTGTCGCCCGGCATCAAGTGAGCTTCGAGTTTCCACTCCAAATCCAATGTCAATTGTATCACTGCCTTTCAGAGCAGCTGGTGACGGGCATGCATCGCGTCGATCGACGACAAGGGCGGGGGTCCTCACGCTGTCGCCCGGACTCAAGTGCATGCATTCTTCGATGTCTGAATGCTATCTTCGATCCGGTGACGGCACTACCTTCCAGCGCGCCTGCGTGCCGCTGGCGCACCTGTCGGACACCGGCGGCCGCAAGGGCAGGCCCAAGTGGGCGGTTGGCGGAGGCTCAAACACAGATTCCGCGTGATCTTCAGAGGCCCGGTTTTCCTTCATTCCGCAGGGCGTTCGTGCCGCTGGCGCATCTCTCGGACACGGGCGGGCGCAAGGGCAAGGCCAAGTGGGCGGTCGGCGCCAAGGCGCAGGCGCGCATTCTCGAGGCGGACGCGGCGGCGCGGCGGCTGACGGCGACGCTCAAAAAGGCGCTGGTCACCTCCAAGCTGCCCCTCATTGTGCACCTCCAGGTATGCATCCTGTTCTGCAACTAGAGAGAACTGGAGTTGAATTTAGGTTGGTTCAGGGTTCCGCAGCGCGGTGGCTGAGGGCGACGCTCAAGAAGGCGCTGGTCACTCCAAGCTGCCCCTCATCGTGCACCTCCAGGTGTCACAGTGCTGTCCCCACTCGGCAAGATGGCCTGTTGATGAGCAGATGTGGTCAGCGCTCTCGCAATCGGCAGAGCTGCTCAGAGTGTGTCTGCAAAGCCTGCACTTCACAACAGCAATTCCAGTCTACTACCAGCCGGCCATCTCATCGTCACTCACTCACTTGTGCAGGACGCCATCCCTGGCACACGCGCGCACGGCACTGTCACGGGCGCGACGCCGACCGGCATCTTTGTGTCCTTCTTCAACGGCATCCAGGGCCTGGTGCACGCCTCCGCGCTTGGCCTGGTGGAGGACCAGACGCCTGAGGACGCCTTTAAAGTCGGGCAGGTGAGAGTGGGTGCTCAGTTGCAATGGCCAGCCTGGACAGAACATTCTGCCACACTCAGGCCATATGCACGCCTCTGCGCTTGGCGTGGCGGAGGACAGAACGCCTGTAGACGCCCTCAAAGTCGGCCAGGTGAGGCATAATATAAAGTATGTGGTGGCTGTAACCGCAGTGGACGCTGAGGATGGATTTGTTAAGTGAGAGGGGCCAACGAGCGTGGGACATAGGTGTCACGCAGCAGCAATTTACGGATGGTCCTGGTCTTGCTCAACGTCCATGCAGCATGTTTGGACATGGCAAGAATTGGAAATCAAGTAATACCCAGCCTGTTATGTAAGGTGCACGTTTGTGTGACCCGCCAGGTGCTGAAGGTGCGGGTGCTGAGCGTCGACACGGCGCGCCGCCGCCTGACCCTGGGCCTCGCGACCGCTGCGGTGCCTGCGGAGAAGAAGGCGAATGGAAATGCGGCGAGCGGCGCTGAGGCGTTGGGCGCGCTGCAGCCGGGCGACGTGCTGGAAGGCGGCACCGTGTCGGCGGTGCACGGCGAGGTGTGGACCCGAAATATTGATGTCATCTGCACCGGGCAGCATCACGCTGTTGCTGTTTGGGCATGGCAAGGCGCGACATCAAGGCGTCCATCACGTTGCTCAGGCATGGGCGGTCCAGCTGCATTCGTTTCAGTGCCGGAAAGCTGTTTTTGCACCCACATGCATTGTTTCCGCAGCCTGGGTCCTGTTGGCGACACAATTATAAAGGCATTTGCAGGTGGCAACGTCATCTGAGCAAGTCTTCTGCTTGCCATCGAGTGAAACAAAACCCAAAGATGATTCTATTATTTTCTGCAGGACGCCAGTAAGTACTTCGAGGTGGAGTTCCCTGAAGGCGTGCGCGGCCGGCTTGACGCGGCGCAGCTGGCAGACCACCCTGCGGCGGTGGAGGCGCTGCGCGGCGCTGTGACGGCCGGCGCAGCGCTGGGAAGGCTGCTGGTGCTGGAGCGTCTGGAGGTGAGCTTGTGGATATTTGCACGGTCAAGTACAGGCCCAAAAACATCCCTAGCTGGAATGTGGTGGAGGCGCTGGCGCGGCGCTCTGCAAGCTGCTGATGCTGGAGCGCCTTGAGGTGAGCGTTTTGTACTTTCCAAACACTTCACAGACCTTTCAAGGATTCTTGTGGGCATAAAACGGTTGTGCTGCAGATGTGCTGCGCGGCGCAGTGACAGCCGGCGCTTCGCGTGGCAAGCTGCTGGTGCTGGAGCGCCTTGAAGTAAGCTTCAGCATAGTGTGGCCCTGGACAATGGACAATGAGTACAATTTAGTTGTACTCACCTGGAACGCCTTGAGGCGAGCTTCTTGGGGAGATCGGTGGCAGCACTGCAAGGCTGTAGCCAACACAGCCACCAGTCGGTGTGTTGGCATTGAGGCATCCTTGCGGCGAGTTCATGGGCTGGGAATCGTGCAAGCCCCGAGACGCTGAGACGCTGAGCGTAGCGCTGTCCGCCTGCATGGCAGCAAGCTGTACGCCTGCGCAGCTTGCGATTCATCTGAAAATTCATCTGAAAACTAATTATTTCAGCCTAGGTATGTCAAACAGGCAAGTGAAACAGCCAACATGACTTTGTAAGGAGGCATCGAGGTTCGTCCTCCCCCATTACTTCGCAACGGCATGGTGCGGCTGAGCCGCGGGGCCAGCCTGTTGACGGCGGGATAGGCGGGCGTGCTGCCTTTGGGCAATAAAATCGCTCATCAGATCCATTTGGGTGTCTCAATCTGCTCTAAATGATACGAACCACGTGCAACTTGCAGCGCATTGGTATGGTGCGGCTGAGCCGCAAGGCCAGCCTGCTGGCGGCCGGCGAGGCGGGCGTCCTGCCTTCTGCAATGGAGGACGTTCAAGAGGCGGCGCTGCTGTCGGGCTACATCGCGTCGCTCACCGCCGACGCCGCCTATGTCAGGTGAGGGTTTAGCTGCAGCAGTGCTGTCGTCACAGGCCGATATCTCCTGGCAGGCACATGGCGCATGTTCACAGATTTGCACTGCGCAAGGAAGTGCGCATGTTAGCATCGCTGTGGCTCTCGACACTGTTTGCTGGTGGTGCTGTCTCTTGGCCCCGTTCTGCATTACATTCCTGGCTGACGGCGGCAGCCTCTCGCGCAGGTTTGGCGGCGGCCTGACGGGGCGCGCAGGCCTGCCGCAGCTGGCGGACAGCTTTGTTAGCGACCCAGCGCGCCACTTTGCCGCCGGCCAGTCCGTACGCGCCCAAGTCGTGCAGGTGCCGCTGTTCACCTGGCAGACAGGAGACTGATAGTTCCCTGACACTCACGATGCGTCGTCCACACCCTTCCCCCTTCCAGGACGGTGCTTTCTTTTGATGCGACTGCCATTGACAACGGCAAGCACCTCGCACAATGGATGTCTCAGTCTTCACCGGATGCATGTTTGTTGCAGGGCATTGCGCAATTTGCCAGATGCCAATCAATCATTGCCGTGCAACAGGTGGACCAGGAGCGCAAGCGCTTCAGCGTGACACTCAAACCGGCGCTGGTGGCGTCGCCTGACGCGGCGCTGCTCGCGTCGCTGTTCTCCGACCTGGAGCTCGCCTCCTCGCTGCGGTGCGCAGCTGCCCTGTTGCATGTGGCAACCAGCTTGCACGGCACGTTCCTGTGATTTATTGGTGTCAGGTCAATCTGACTTACGACCTCGCCGGGTCGGCAGAGGACACGCGTTGCTGTGCAGGGCCATATATGGATTTTCAGTCATGCAGCGACCCGGCAGCTATACATGTAGCTGACGTTCGATATAGCAGCAAAGCCTGGCCCAATCGTTGATACGCAACTTCCGTGCACCACAACAGGAACGCCGCCAGCGCGGAGGAGGCAGCCATTCCCTGGCATGCATTTGCCATTGGCTCCATCGCCTCCGGCGCAACGCATGCGCAGGAGGACTACGGCCTGACGGTGGACCTGGCGGCCGACGACAACGTGGTCGGCCTCGTGTCGCCCGGCCAGGTGCGGCAATCAGAAGTGACAATCAGGTTCGTTTCACAGCACATGAGAACGACCAGGCGGCGAACGAGGACATGTTTGGCCTTGCGCCGCCCGGTCAGGTCTGCTGAAGGTTCATGTGCGTGTGGAGGCAAGACGGCCGACGACCGCCGCTGTGTCAGCAGCTCTACAGGAGCCCTACACTTCGACCATGTCTGACCAGACGGGGGCAACCTGCAAAGGGACTGCCTTCCTCGCCCATAGCCCACCTGACAACAGCCAGCAGACAATGCCAACGTTGCTGTCGTGCATGACACTCCTGTTGTGCATGTCACTTCCCTCTGTCTTTGCCGAGTCTGGGCGCCAGTGACGCATGCAAGCGGGACAGCTACTGGCACTAGGCCACTCGGACTGAGCCTGGTGAAGCTCTTAGCCTGGAGCTGCCCTGCCCAATGTGGCTGTCACTGGTGCCCCGCTGCCACGCACCCTAGCATTGACTGGGCTCACTGCGGGCCTCAGCCTGGGTCCAACATAACACGATATGCAGCCCATCCTCTTATCGATGATGATGTCGTGCCAATCTGCTAATGCTGCTCATCATGTGTGTGGCAGGAGGGCGGAGCCAAGCCAGAGGTGGGCGCCGCCGTGTGCGGCCGCGTCCTTGACGTCAGCAAGGCGGACGGCATCGTGGACCTGAGCCTGGCAGCGGCGCTGCTGCCGCCGGCGGGCGGCAAGAAAAAGGAACCCAAGGGCGACAAGTGGAAGGTGGGCAGAGCATCTTTCAGTTCAATTTCAATTATGCATGCCTTATCTCACGCGGGACTGCTGCCGCCAGCGGGCGGCAAGAAGAAGGAGGGCGACAAGTGGAAGGTGAGATTTATCGGGCGAAGCGTGCTTGCTGCTCGATTGTTGTTCTGAAAGTGTAGGTAGGCAATCACATCAGGCGATGGCCGGCTAGGAGCAGCGTATGCGAGCTTCGTGCTTGCAGCCTCGTCTCGGGAAGTTGCTGCTGCGTGCTTGCAGGAAATACGGTGCAAGATCCCGTACTCTGCTGCTGCGCTTGCCCTTCTGTGCGGTCTGCCTTACGACACACCAGCGGCAGATTGGCTTGTTTCGTTGGCAGGTTGCGCCAGGCCGGATATGTCCTATATGGCGCACAATCAGTGACGCCGCCAAATCATCTGTTGCTTGTGCCACCACATCTTGTTCTTGCTCTTTGGCGTCTTTGCAGTGAAGCTTTGGTCGAGGCAGGATCAGCAATGTAGTGACAGGTGCACCACATGTCCACAAGTCCACCACAAGTCCATCTACGCCGCGTGTGCGAAATGATACCGTCAATTTCTCAGGTGTCAACCAACAAGGTGGATGTCACGGTGCAGCTGGTCAAGCCGGGCTACCTGGTCGTGTCGCCGCCAGACCGCAAGCCAGCTGACCTACTTCAAGTACAGTTCATTCTTGCTGATTTCACATGGATACCCCACATCAATTGCAGGTGTCGACCGACAAGGTGGAGGTCAGGGTGCAGCTGGTCAAGCCGGATTACCTGATCGTGTCGCTGCCGGTGCGCAAGCCGGCCAACCCGCCGACGCTGGGCTTCGTGTCCACAAAGGACTACAACCTGCTGGGCTCAGCGGCCGGCGATGCGGCGCGGCGGTTTTCCGTGGGGCAGACGCTGCAGGCATCCGTCGCGCAGCTGCCCACCGAGGAGACAGGTAAACTCCCCAATAGGTGTACCAAAACTACCTCCCAAAGAAATGTCAAAATATATTGTGTCTACCATGACACAAAGGACTACAACCTGTCGGTCTCGTGCCGAGCAGCAAGACTGTGGCCGAGTCTGCATGAATAGAGCTGCTCGTCTGTAAGCCACTGCGCCGAGACTGTACGCACGCAGCGTCGACCGATCCAGCTCTGCGCCGGCAGTGGGCTCAGGCGGGCGGGCCCAGCTGCACATAGTCCAGCTGCAGAGCGAGGCGACGGCGGCAGCCACTGCCCCAGCAAGTGCCGAACTGCCTTGCTGGGGCAGTCACTGTAGTGCATGATGCTGAAAGTCCGGTCTCGTTGTCACCAGCGGGCAGCTGCTGCTGCAGCCGGCGCCGCAGAACCAGGGCGGCAGCGGCCGCCACTCCCGCATCACTCTTCTGCTGGGTCCCAGAGCTGCTGAGACGTGTGGCTGATGCTCACATCTGTGTTTTCCCGTCAACAGGCGGGCGGCTGCTGCTGCACATGGCGCTGCAGAGCGAGGCGGCGGCGGCCGCCGCTTCCGCCGCGGCCGAGAAGCGCGTCGCCAGCAAGGCAGCCCCGGGGCGGATCGTGACCGGCACCGTCACGCACGCCACGCCGCTGGCCGCGGACGTCAAGCTGGAGTCTGGTGCGCCTTCTTGCACATCCCCCCTGTATTGTGCGAGCAAAGGCGGTGCGTGAAACTGCAATATCTGCCGTTTCCAATAGCCAATGTTCAAGTGTAGCTTCCACTGTGCAAATATCAGTACAGCTGCATGTGGCGACAGTGCGTGCTTGACACAGGGAGATCCAATTTGGGTATCGCATCCTGCAGGGGAGCGGGCGAGGCTGCACGCGACAGAGTGGCGGGACCCCACTGACGCAACGGATGGTGCGTCTCCTCACTCCCATCTCTCTAAAGCCTCATCCTCAGAGAGGAGCACATCACGCAGACCTGCCTTGTGCACATCGAATTTCCTCCTAAGGTACTGTTGTTTTGCCAAGAGCGTTTTCTGCGCGCTTCCCTCTACTTTTGTGCATGTATGTGCAAGCCACTCGGTTTCGAGATGGGTAATGTGAAGCTCGCCTCAGCCTCGTGTTGTGCGAGGCAATTGCTGCCATGCTTGACCCCTGAGGCAAAGGTCCTTAGCAACATGCGCGCTTGCGGAAGAGAGGCAGACACCATGCGCGTCACTCTGCGTTGGTGGAGCTCCATCCCTGCGACCTGGTTCCTGATCTGGCTTGCATACCCTCTCTCGGTGCACTTCCCTTAACGCTGCACTCGACATGGCAGACTCCAGAGAATTGAACAGAAAACATGACATTCGCATCAATTTCTACAGGCGCCACGGACGCGCTCGCAGAAGCATTTTCGGAGCACAGCCCGCTGCGCCATCGTCCTCGGCACAGTACCCACGAAAAAGCTCAAGATTATTACGGCTCTTCGGTGCTGACATTTCCATGTTGCCCAGGCGCGGCGGACGCCTTCGCAGAGGAGTTTCCGGGATCGCAGCCCGGAAAACGCCGTCGTCGATCCCACACCAACAAAGAAATCGTCACCCCAGTATTGAAAGAGTACTACGTTTATACGCAGGCGCTGCGGACGCATTCGCAAAAGCGTTCCCAGAGCACGGACCGGTGCGGGCGGTGGTCCTCGGCACCGTCCCCACGCCAGCGGGGCGCCGCCATGGGGTGCTGGAGCTGTCGGCTCGACCCGCGGCGCTGGCGGCGGCGAACGACGCCGGCAAGCTCGTGCCGCCGGCGGCGGATCTGGCTTCCTTGCGTGCGGGCCAGGCCATCCAGGGGTGAGTGCCTCTTGAAACTAAGCGATTTCTTTATATCTGTCATCTTAGTATGCGGGGATGATTCGTGCTGCCGGCGGCGGATCTGGCTTCCTTGCGTGCTGGCCAGGCCATCCAGGGGTGAGAGTGTGCAACTAACGAGTGGTTCTAACATCTTTGGGCGCCTCAACCCGCCGGCGGCCGAGGTCGCTGCGCTGCGTGCCAGGCTGGCCATCCAGGGGTGACACGATTCCCTATGTTTACAACATGAACCCCATAGTTGCAGGGGTGTAACCCTCTTCCAGTACCAAGGTATACATTGGTGGCCCTGTTGCGGAGCTCAGCCCGCCTAGCCGCTGGCCCCTCGCCTCAGAAAACATGCGTCAGTTGTTGTCAGAGCAAGCAGCTCAAGCATGTGGGCTGTGGCTTCAGCGGCCCGAGCTCCCATTCCTCCAGGGATCAGCTCATTTGCAGGCGCTACAGCCCTCGTGTCCGCGCCGAGAACCAACTGACGCTTACTTGACCCGATACAAAGGTTGCAGCACGCTTCCAGCGCAAGCCATCTTTCTAGAGTGGACATGTGGACAACAGAGACTTCGAACCAAATGCTTGCTGGTGCACAGGTTCGTCCAGGAGGCGACCAAAGCTCATGTGTGGGTGAGGCTGCCGCCCATGTCCCGCGCCTACCTTGCCAAATTTTAACCTCTTCAGATGCACACGAATGTCGAAATTACGTCAACTTCGAAATGCCTTTTCTGTGCACAGGTTCGTCCAGGAGGCGGCGGAGGCGCACGTCTGGGTTGCGCTGTCGCCGACGCTGCGGGGACGGCTGCACGCGGCCGATGCTGCCGGCGAGCCGGAGGAGCTTGCAGACCTTGCAGCACGCTTCGCGCCGGGCCAGGCGCTGCGCTGCCGCGTGCTGCAGGTATGCCGAAGTTTCAAAGAGCGAACCAATCTCCCTGCAATCTGAAATATGCAATGCGGGATGTTCCAGCTGCATTGGACCTGGCGGCACACTCCTCTGCTGCGACAGGTCCGCGCTGTGCGTCGCGCGGTCCACCTGCAGGTTGCCACATGCAACACGGTTGGAAGGGTTTGCAATACCGAAGAAGAAGGAGCTTGATGCACTGCTGCAGCAGGGCAGGGGCCGCGGCTGTCCAGTGGGCAACTGGACCCTGCCTAGATGGGCCTGGATGATTTACACGACACTGAGCTTGTGAGCGCCAGAGACTGAATCCACAATTGTTGCCAATGCAGGTGGACCGCGCGACGCACAGCGTGGACCTGTCGCAGCAGGACGTCGACTCCGGGCGGCCCCGCAGCGGCAAGCCGCCGCCGGCGGGCGCGGTAGTGACCGGCCGTGTCGTCGCCTCCGGCGGCCATGGCCTGCGGCTGCACCTGGCGGAGGGGCACTCGGGAGCTGTGGGCCTGTGCGACATCCACGATGTCTACGCCGACAACGCACTCACTGGTGCAACGACAGTCTGCTCTCAATCGCCGGAACATACTGTGTTGTCTTTTGTGGCAGCGCCTGGTCAAGTGGGCCTGCACAATGCACATGGCGTGCGCGCAGACGATGTGCTGACTGGTGAGATGCAGCAGGTTTCCGTCTCCACAGCATGTCCATGCACAAGGTTGCGTGCAACAATCAGGCGCTGCACTGACCGGCATACGTGGCGTCGGTATCGTCAGACAAGACGGGCTTCTCACTGTACTGCACCATGAGCGAGCGCCTGTGTGACCCCAGTCGCCAGGGTGTCATCAGGCGGGTGAAACAGTGAGCAGCGCCACATGTCATCTCGGCCTTGGTTCGCCATGCACAGCATGCACTGCATCGCTATTGTGCTGAAAGCATGTACACAGTTTGACGCAGCATGCGTCGTGAAGAGGATTGCGCATCTATTTCTGGCGTGCACCAGACAGCAATGGTACGCCAGATGCACAGCTTCAGCACGTTGCAGCAACTTAGCAGTAAGCAGATCTGTCCGGTTTTGTGTTCCACAGGCCTGGGCGTTGGCACTATGGTGCATGACCGCGAGGTGGAGCGCCGAGGCTGCGCCCGTTGGCGGGTCGTCGGACATGGCCGATCATCAGTGCTGCAATCTCTATACGAGATCACAAAGCTGGTGTTTTTCACGAAATCACAAAGGTAGTGTTTCTTTATTGTCCAGGTGTGGGCGCTGGCACCATGGTGCGCGGCCGCGTGCTGGAGCGCTCTGCTGCGGCGGCGCCCGGTGGCACGGCAGCGGGAGACGACAAGGCGGTGCCGCTGAGCCTCAAGGCGTCCGCCGGCGGCGCCGTGGCAGGGCGGCCCGCCGGCGGCAAGGCGACAGCGGCTGCGGGAGCTGGCAAGGGCCCGGCAGTGGGAGACCAGGTGCAGCAGCCTCCACCTCACACTGTAGGGCTTGGCACCGTGATCAGGTTGCCTTGTTGTGCCTGCCTGCTGCCTCATTGCCCTGTTTTGCGCTGGCGAGGCTGCCAACTTGCCTGGCCGTCAAGCGGGCAGTCCGCACAGGCAAGGACTCTCCAGTAATTCCTCCTGGTATTTCTTTCTTTTAAAAACATTTAATCAAAAACTAAACCATACCACTGCTGGACGGCGAGATGTTGGGCGTTAGCAAGGCGGGCGCAACGGCGCAACGGCTCTGCACCGGTTTTCTCTATCTAAGATATGACTGCTAAAAGCAGTACTCGTTTACACACAGGTGCACGGCTACGTGTCGGGCGTCGGCAAGGCGGGCGTCTTCGTGGCGCTGCGCAACGGGGCGACCGCGCGCATCAAGCTGGCCCACCTGGCCGACGGCTTCGTGGAGGAGCCCGCCAAAGAGTTTCCAATTGGAAAGCACGTGCGCGGGCGCGTCACCGGCGTCGAGGGCAGCAGGTGCTTATTTTTCCATGGAACTCTAAGCTACACGTAAATCTGCCACAGAAGTATGCGTGCCAGTTTGCGGCTGACACCTTTCAACACAGGGCACTGCACAGAATCGTATCGCTCAAGCCTGACCTCTTCTCGCTGTAGAATTTGACTTCAATGATCCACACCCCCTTGCAGGATCGACATGAGCCTGAAGTCAGCGCAGCCGGCCAAGCCGTCCTCCGCTGCCGCGCTGGCGGAGATCCCTGTGGGCGCCGTGGTCGACGGCCGTGTGCGGCGCGTCGAGGAATTCGGTGTCTTTGTGGAGGTGGGCTGTACTTCAATTTATGTCTTGAGCACGCTGCGATGGCCGAGTGCAACATCTCAAAATAGACACCTGAAGGCGCGCTGTTGCATGTGGCATTCCGAGCTGTGCCAAATCTGCAGCAGCCAAGTGCGGCTGGAGCTCGCGCCTGCAATCCCAAGAGAGCACCACCAGGACTCATCCCCTCAGAAGATTCCCTTCCTACAAACTCCTTGTGAAGATGTTTTCTCGCATGGCGCAGGTGGGCGGCAAGGGCGGCCCCTCTGGGCTGGCGCACATCAGCGAGCTGTCCGACGGCTTTGTGGGCGACATCCACGCCGAGTTCCAGGCCGGCCAGGGTGCGCTTTCAAGCACTCGTAATGTTGATCAGATCGGAGGGTCCACACAGATTGGAAGGTTTGTGGAAGGTACAACATTTCACGTGCTGGGCGTGTTGTGGGCGACGTCCACGCTGAACTCCGACCAGGGTGCGCCGTTGACTGTCTTACCACTGTTGACTATATTTTCACAATATCAGAATGATCCTTGTTCTCGAACTCAGATGCTGGGCCCTGTGAACGACACCAACGTTGAGTTCCAGGCCTATTTTGTTTGCGTTACAACATGGGATACCTGGCTTCTGCACCACCATGCTTGTCTGCCTGGAAGCGAAGCAACGACTCAGGACCGCGCGGAGCTGCGAGCAGGGAGGCGCCGCACCTTTAAGGGCCCCTGTCTGCATGAATTCCGCGACGGCCTTGCGACGCAGGGCGAATTCTGCGGCTCGTGCCAATATCTCACATACACACACTACTGCTTCTGCAGATTCCCGCGCTGGCCAGATTGTGCTCGGCTGCTGACTGCCAGCACAGGCAGGCAGCTGTGCCATGCTGGCAGTTTCGACCGGCTTGACCTTTAAGCGCGGGGCTGCACCATTTAGCGCAGGGCTGCACCTGAAGATGATGTGTCATAGATAATCGCAACATGGCACCTGCGGAGGCATGGCTTCAGACCTCACACAGTCCCTGATCTTGCTTTCCACCCTCACGCAGGCCAAGGTGGACCGCGCCGCCGGGAGCTGTGATGGCAGTAGACTAACTCCGCCTGCTTGTGTTGGAACTTCTCGTACTGTTGCTGCCACAGAGGTGCGGGCCAAGGTGCTGCGGGTGGACGCGGTCGCCGGCAAGCTGTCGCTGAGCCTCAAGCCGAGCGCGGTGGGCGGCGGCGCGTCTCCAGACGACGAAGACATGGACGAGGCGGGCGGCTCCGGCAGCGAGAGCGACGACCTAGACGACGAGATGGCGGCGCGGCTGGAGGCCATAGAGCGGGAATCTGACGGCGAAGAGGTGGGATTCTAAGTTGGAGAGCTGTTGCGATTCAGCGCGCCAAAAGACTGGTGACGAGATGGCAGCGCAACTGGAGGTCCTTCAGCGGGACTCGGACGGTAACGAGGTGTGAAACATGAGGGTCCCTGCTAAACCACTCTCAGTCAGATTGGATTTCCTTGGACAACGAGATGGCGGTGCGTGTGGAAGCAATAGAGTGCGACCGTAATGCTGACGAGGTGAGTCACCGATTGAATGTTTTCTCTAACGTGTTACTTCTGAGTCATGTATCCTGCGATTCCTGGACGAGATGGCAGCGTGGCTGGGGGGGCACTGAGCGGGATTGCGAAGGCGACGATGTGGGCAGCTTGGGTATCTTATGGCTCACAAACAAGCTGCGAAGATCGGCATGTTCAAATACGCGTTCACAAGGGGGCGGGGAGATGCGAATCTACGCTTTCTGTCATACACCATGGCTTTCATATAACGTCTTGTGCACTGTGTTGAGCGATTGTCTTGCTTACATTACACAGGCGGACCCGATGGAGGGCCTCGAAGGCAGCGGCAGCGAGGAGGAAGACGAGCTGCTGGACGGCGGAGGCGCCATGGAGGCCGACAGTGACAACATGTCACCCGAGGCGTCAACGGAAGGCAGCGAGGTGCGGCAAGGCAAATGACGCACTGCAACTGATTCTTGCTCTGCAGTGCCTGCCTTGAAAGACTCAATCGCAGCAGGCGTCGGAGGAAGGCAGCGAGGTCAGGCAGGCTGAATGGCACACTGCAGTATGCTCCTGCTCTGCAGATTTTGCTCCAGATCTTGTCACTGTATCTGGCCTTGGCCGACGGCGTGCAGCATCCCATCAGCTTCTCCACAATGCGACTCAATAGGCATTGCAGATGTTTTGGCGATGCCACCAGCAACTCGCATGGATTCAACGCGGTCTGCACTGACGTCCGCCACTTCTAACAGACGCCATAGATTCAGAGCGTCAAGGAGTGGGACGATGTCTTGGGGCTGTGGCAATGTACCTCGGGGGTTTCCTGCCGCTCTCGAGCCGAGCTTTGCAGCTTGCTAGGTTGGCAAGAGATGCAGGTGCCACTGGACGCTGCTGCCACTGCCCCTCACCCGTTTGAGGAAGCACCCAATGATGCACCAAGCTGTGTCAGGCTGAGCATTGCAGAGCCCACGAGTGGGCGACACAAGGCGCATACGCAGTGGCACCAATGACGCGGGCCCCGACCTGCTGGCTAACCCACTGTTGCCTTTGCGGTCTGCGTGCATGCAACATCCTGTACCTGGGCGGCACCTTCCGATGCGGTTGCCAGCATGTAGAGCGAATCCATTGTTCAAATTGTGTCTTCAAATGTCCAGGCCGGCTGGACAGCGAGCTGGAGGCGGAGGCTCAACTTCCTGCGCCCTGGCTGCGCCCCAGCGCTAGCAGGGGAGTGTGCAATCTGGCTACCAAATTTGCTCAGGCTTGCTTGTGCGCTCGACATGTTGGTTGAAGGCATGATTCCAATTTCACAGACCGACCTGGACAGCGAGCTGGAGGCAGAGGCCGGGATTTCAGTTCCAGTCACGACAGCAACGCCGGTCAAAACCCTGGACCTGGGCGGCGACGGCGCCTGGGGCGGCGGCGATGCCGGCGGCGCGGACGAGGCGCAGCCGCTGTCTCCCGGCGCGGCGGACGCAGGTGCACACAACACTGCTGATCTCACAGATCAATGAACCATTGACAGGCTGCTCCGACTCTTCTGCAGCCTTGTGACCATGGAAGCAGCTGACGCCCTGCGCGGCGGACGCAGGTGCTTAGGCCGCCAACTCCACCGCCATGCAAGTCTTGCACGGCTGTCGTTCAGCCTCCCAGGCACCCTGTATCTGGAATCGGTGCCCGGCTAACGGCCGTTTGCAGCAGTGCATGCGAGGTCTATGCATTGTTTATTGTTCAAAACCAACGAGTTATTGGCCGCTTTGCAGACGAGGCGGCGGAGGTCGGCAAGCTGTTCATGGCGCAGAAGAAGCGTGTCTGTAGGATCAACGCTCATTGCTTGAATATCAAGCTCTGCTCCATATCACAGACGAGGCAGCGGAGGGTGTCAAGCTGTCAAAAATGCAGGTTCATCGTGCGTTAACGGTTTCCGAACTTGTGAAGTGGTATCTCCAGGATCAACAACCAACTTTTACAGCAGTCATGCTCTGACTGCACTGCAGACGAGGCGGGCGAGGACGGCAAGCCGTCGAAGGCGCAGAAGAAGCGCGCCAAGGCTGACAAGGAGGCCGCCATCCGCCGCGTGGTGCGTTCTGCTCAACACAAAATGGCTCACTGGCTTGTCGATCTCTGTCATTTATGTTCAGCTTGGGCACGGGTGGTAATGGGGACTGACTTAGCGATATGGCTGCAGCGGCAAATGACAAAAAATGAAGTCGCTGTCGTCAAGCTCGTGCTGACCAGCTCCGACTGGCCACTCCGTCAAGAGTAGGCAGTTGCAGAGCCATGAGCATAATGACAGCGACGCCGTAGCACAGGCTGGCAGATTGATCAGCACATAGCCACAAAGCCGACACTAGACCTCAGATGCCTTTGAGGCGCTGGCTGCTTTCCCAGTGCTTTGTGTGCTCTCAATTACTCTACCAAACCCTCGCAAAACCTGGTGCTGATACAGGAGCTGGCGCGAGCAGACCCAGAAGCGGAGCCAGAGACAGCGGACGCCTTTGAGGCGCTGGTGGCAGGGCAGCCGGACTCCAGCCACGCCTGGATCCGATACATGGCCTTCCTGCTGACGCTGGGCGACGCGGACGCGGCGCGAGCAGTCGCGGAGCGGGCGCTCAACACCATCAACTACAGGTTTGGGCATTCTCCAACATCTGTTTCCAGCTGCAAAATAGGTATCTTCTGGTTTTGGTATGGATCCGGTACATGGCCTTCCTGCTGACGCTGGGCGACGCCGACGGCGCGCGCGGTGGCGGAGCGGGCGCTCACCACCCTCAACTACAGGTGTGCACTAAGTTTCCCTCTCGTCTCCAATATAGATCCAACACATGGCCTTCCTGCTGAAGCTGGGCGGCGCCAATGGTGCGCACGCAGTCGCAGAAAGAGCGCTAAGCACCATCGACTGCAGGCGAGATCTCCTCCTAATTTCTGTTGAGACTTGTGTGGTACATGGCGCTGCTGGCCAACGCCGAGCACAGCGTGCGCGGTGGCGATGCGAGATTTCAAATGCCACAAACGCAGGCAAGGAGGTCTTCCAGGACTTCCTCCGTTATTATGTACATTGCATACGAAACCGTGCTGGGAACTCCAAGTTTGCACGACTACAGGTCTGCCGCAGGAAGCCTGCTATCAAAGCCACTTGACAGTTCTCTCCCTGTTCTGGCCTAGCTCATACCACCTGTACCTGGCAATCTCAATGCAAGCAAGGGGTGACAACAATTGTGGGTATGTTTTCACACTCTGGATGTTCGCCAATGCGTGAGCTAATCTACCAAGCATGCTACTTCAAGGATTCGGAGATTTATGCCGGAATGTCGACCCTGAACCACCTTTGCTTTGGTCTCCGCTTCGCGTCTCAAAAGCACCCGCTTCCTTCGAGAGGAAAGCGGCAGTTTCATCGCAGCGCCTGAGCTGCTGACACTGGACAGCAGAAATATTGCCTGCAAATCGTGATGATGCTTTGGTCACGATGCAGGGAGGAGGGCGAGAAGTTCAACGTGTGGGCGGCGCTGCTGAACCTCGAAAACACATACGGCTTGCCGCCGGAGGAGGCGGCGATGGCGGTCTTCCGCCGCGCGGCCGCGCACACGGACCCCAAGAAGCTGCACCTGAGCGCGGCGGCCATGTTCGAACGGTCCGGCCGGGCCGAGGCGGCGCGCACTCTTCTCAAGGCCGCCTGCCGCAAGTTTGGCGGCTCTGCAAAGGTGCGGGACTGGTGCATACTGCAACGATTTTAACAAGTGAACTGCGCGGGCGAATTGCAGTCCAGCAACGCCGAGGCGGCGCGCACGCTGCTCAAGGCCGCCTGCCGCCAGTTCGGCAGGTTTTCTGAGTTCCTGCCTATATGTTGGCTGAAACCACCTCTCGTGAAGAGATGCTGGCTTGCAGAGTCTACCGTCTGCACTGCCTCAGGAAGCTGCTCGCGAATGCAGCACCCCTGTTGGAGCTGCATTTCCTGGCAGCTCCCAGGGTCGCTGAGTGCGACGGCCTCCTGAGGCTCTTGCTCTGCGTTCAAATCTCATGCCTGAGGCAATGCGCGTCAGCATATCACCGCTCCGATTCACGTTTGGCGAGGTGCTACAAGTCGCGCGACAGCAAACCCCCTGCCTGCGCGCCTGCCACCCGCGTGGCGCCCCCCGGCGCCGTCGCGAATGCAGGCGCCAGGCCACATGCCCTGCAACAGCTGTGACCCTCCACATGCGATGCATGATGGGTGCAAGGGCTTCAAGGTGTCAGGGAAGACGAAGTACAACCCAGCCCCTAATCCATCTTGCATCAGGTGTGACTGCGGGACGCATGGGGCTCGGGGTGAGAGGGTGGCGCCTGTAGAACCGCGTTATCCATTCATCCAGCATAAAATCCACCATAAAATCCAGCATAGAACGAGCCCGTAAGGCTATTTGCAGGTGTGGCTGCGGGCGGTCGGCGCTGAGCTGGGGGAGGGCGGCGGCGGCAGTGCCGCCGCGCAGAAGGTGCTGGAGCGCGCCCTCAATGCCCTCCCCTCCCGCAAGCACATCAAGGTGCGGTGTTTGGCCTTGTGTCTTGCACGATGGAAAGCCGTGAATACTTATCCAGGGGGAAGTGAGCAGTTTAGAGGCATGGTTTCAGGCAATGGCAGTCATATAAAATGCAATGCAGGCAGCATCAGATCCGTACCGTATTGAGTCAAGGACAAACCGTAACCGGCCCTAACTTCCGGTAACTGCCAACCCTACACAGCCGTGTCTACTGTCGGAAGCCAGCTGTTCACCTCTCCACCTGTGGCAATACGGGCCAGAGGCTGCCACAGGTGGATAGGTGGAACGTGTGCAGGGCGCTGCCATCATCTGCCAAACACGCAATTTGGCAGCAATATGCGCCGGCTGCAAGCAAACGTCGTTGTGGGTTTTCGTGTCGGCAATACGCTATCAGCCAGCCAGCCGCTTCCACCCGCAGGTTATCGTGCAGGCGGCGCTGCCGGATATCCTCAAGCTGCGGCGTGGCCTTTTGCTGTTCAACAACGAATTGCAGTGTTGTTGTTCATCTCTGGGTAACTGCGCTGCTGGAGTTCTGGTCCGGCAATGCAAATTGCGGCCGCTCGCTGTTTGCCACCCGTTTGTTTTTGAAATCCTCGTCAATATATCTACTCGCTGCATCCGCAGGTCATCACACAGGCGGCGCTGCTGGAGTTCCGGTCCGGCAATGCGGAGCGCGGGCGCTCGCTGTTTGAGGGCGTGCTGCGCAATTACCCGCGCCGCCTGGACCTGTGGTCCGTCTACCTGGATCAGGTGCGGCTTACAGGGTCTGACATCTATGGTTCTCAAAGTCAAAAAGCATATACAGAGGGCGTGCTGCGCAACTACCCCCGCCACCTAGACCCTGTGGCCCGTCTACAAGGACCAGGTGAGTTTTCAGATTCTGTGTTTCGACTCAGAATGCAAGCTCGAGTTGATAACCTGTTCAGGGTGCGCTGCGCAACTACCCCCGCCGCCTGGACCTCTGGATGGTCTACCTGGACCAGGTGCGTACCCACACTTTGCAAATCAAAGTTTCAGAGTCCAGGTTTCTTTTGGATTCCGCAACTACCCGCGCCGCCTGGACCTACGGTCCGTCTACCTGGACCGGGTGATGCTCTAGGCTTCAGCAATCTAGGGTTCTGCGAACTTGGACAGTGTTCAAAGAGGGTGTGCTGCACAGCCACCCGTGTCGCCTGCACCTGTGGTTTCGTCTACCTGGACCAGGTGAGTTTTGGGCATTTTGGGCTTTCTGTAGGGCGATGAAATTTGAGAGTTCATTGCCCGTGGCGTATCATGTATGCACTCGTAATCAGTCCGCAGTGCAGCAGAAGCTGTGCTGTTGCCCCAGAACCCCGACTGCGCTGCACTGCGTGTTCGTTTTGACACGTGACGTTCGATTGCTTCTCGGCGCGCAGGAGCTCAAGGCAGGCGCTGCGCAAGCACATACCGTCACAATCTTCACATGCATATCCTGCCACGTACCTCTCGTTTTGCCATGATGAGCAGGATATCAAGGCGGGCGACGTGGTGCGGACGCGGGCGCTGTTTGACCGCGACATGAGATCTACAGCGCATATCCATTCTTCGGGAAAGGGGCTTCATTGGTTCTAGTGCCTTGCGGCGTGCAGGAGATCAAGGCGGGCGACGCTGCGAGGACGCGGGCGCTGTTCGAGCGCGCCATCACGGTGCAGCTGCCGCCCAAGAAGATGAAGGTGCAAAGTGCATTGCGTTGCTTGTGCATTGCATTGCATCACGCGCCCAGCACCCACATGGCTCTAGCACCTTGCAAGCCGGCTCTGTGTCAGATGCTCGTTTCACCGCCAACGAACCTCTTTCCTACCTCCTCAGCGAATGATGAAAGCTCGACTTTGTCGCGCAGTTCTTCTTCAAGCGCTTCCTGGAGTACGAGCAGCAGCACGGCGACGCGGCGAGCGTGGAGCACGTCAAGCAGGCGGCGCGGGAGTATGTGGAGAGCACCGCCACGGCTTGATACCCTGAAACTCTAGAACTTCTGCAGCGGAACGTGGAAAGCGCTGCCGCGGCTTGATGCCCTGCGGCAGGGACATCGGGAGCAGCCGCCACGGCCTGATGCCCTGCAGCGGCATGCTGAGAGAGCTCCGCGGCGGTCCGAGCGGGCCGCAGCAGGATGGACGTCCGTCACGTGGGCAGCAGGGAGCTGAGAGTGGACAACAGCTGGGCAGCAGGGGATACTCAGTCCAACTGGACTTAGTATCCCGTGTGGGCAGCAGAGTAGGGGTATGGCAAAACACCTGTGTCGCGAGCGAGTTTGCTGGGAACATTGTGGCGCGCAAAGACTGATTCAACTTGAGGCAGACAACCACATACTGCGTGTACGGGTAGACTGAGGAGAGGCCAGGTGGCTTCGTTTTGGTGTGCATGGACTCCTTGCAAGTCGCAGGCATCGACGTTTACGCTGCGCACAATTCACCGGTGTGCACCACACAAGAGTGTCTGAATTGCGCCGCAGCGTGTCATTGTGCAGCCCCTCCAGGCCACCCCTTTATTGCTGTCATCGTCCTGTCTATTGGATATCCTGATCATCGGCCTCCTCATCCCAGCAACATGCGACCTGGTGAGTCGAGTATCTGTTCTCGTCAGCATGTTGGGTGCGGTGACTGCATGGGAGGTTCTGTCATGCAGCTCACGCGAGCAACACAACGACGACACAGATGTATCCCGGCTAAGACGTGCACCAGGCATCGGCGAAGACGACCAAGTCACTCGCAGGAGTGGCTGGGGACTACAGTCGGGCACGATCTGGCCAGCCGGCTCTGACACGATCTGGCCAGCCGGGCTCTGACACGATTGTGATGCGTCATCACATGAGCTGCACAGGTCAGCTTCGGACATCTGAACGTTGTGCGCATACAAGCTCCCTACGCCACGCATTATCCGCTCAGGTCGAAGCCTCTGTCACACATTTCCAATTCAGTGGCGCAGGACTCAGCACGAGAGCACGGCGGTTGTGAGTGACTGTGAGCGTCCCTTCAAGCGAGGTGCAGTGCCGGTGCGCCCTGCCTCGCTCATGCGTGGCCATGCTTTATCGCCCCAACTGTGGCCCCAAAACGATCCCAAGTCACCATCATGCTCGCATTCGCCGGCAGTCGGCAATCGCATCTACCAAATGGAGACAGGCATCAGCATGCGTTCATCTGCTCCATCTGCTGGCAGCGCATTCCCACTCTGCGAGAGCAGAATAGACGGCTCGACGCATGCATGTTCTAGTAGCCAGTGAGACTACGGCTATGCATTGACAGAAGCCACAACATGCTGAGTTTGAACACATACATTGTGCTTCTGCATCCTTTCCGTACCGTTGTTGCGTTTAGCTGTAGTCGCTGACCTGCACTGGTTGCCCTGATCCCGCCGCAGGCAGGTCTGCCGGCCTTCCTGACGGCCAAGCAACACGATGGGCAGGTTGCTTCTAGCGGACTGCGCATCGTGTGGACACAGCCGCGGCTTGTCCAGCGGTGCCATAGCAGGCATCGTCTTTGGGGTTATTATCGCATGCATCTGGTTGGTCTTCATCCTGTGCAACTTCCTACCGTGCTGCTGCGGCGGCATCAAGGGGTGGGTTGAGTGCTCTCCTTGTGGCACTGCCTGATTGACCCGCCACATTGCTGAGCACAGATCGCGATTTAATTGCACAAATGTGGCCAGAAAGTCTGTGCCACACACTGAGTGTCACATTGCAGCTCCCGCCGCGGAGTCATCATACATAATGCACACGCCCCTGTCCGCTGCCTTCGATGACACTACCGCGTGCTGTGCCTGAGCAGTGCATGAAAACCAGCCGATTCTCATCTGCCTGAGTTTCTCCGTAGGGTGAAACAGCATAGGGCCGCCAAGGCAGCCGGGACGCCTGTGGCTGGCAACTGGTGGACAGCAGGAGTTGCCGGCATGGCGACATGCGACGGCGGCGGCGGCGGCGGCGGCGGTGGCGGCGGAGGCTGTGGCGGGGGAGGCGGCGGCGGCGGCGGCGGCGGCGGAGGCTGCTGAACACGACCGCCAGTCCCGGCGACCACATGAGACTGCAAACGTGGATGTGCTACCGCAATGAAACTTGGTAGTGTCTGGCAGGCGAAAAGGCATATGACAGTGCTGCTGCAATTTGATGAGCCCATCATGTACATTGCGAGCCAGTGCGCCTCGCTCTTTGCACCGCCTGCTAGTGTGCTTTGCATTAGAATTTACTCATGTGGCGACAGAGCATGCGTCGTTGCATGTTGTTTGCAGCATGCAGTTTTGGCACATATGGAGCACGCCCTGCACAGTGCTCAGCATTTATTGCCGGCTACGTTTAAGGGTTTCTTTTGGTTGATTTGATTGGCCGATGTAAGCACAGAAGGACAGCTGGACCCGCGTCCCACACATGCGATTTCATTGTTGATAGCAAACCCCTCTTCAACACACAAGAGCTTCAAGTTCTGGCTTAATCTCGAGTGATCTCGCCAACTCTGAGAACTCAGCCTCATGTATGATCCTCCTCCCTGTGCTCTGCCTGAGGCAGAGCACCCGGGAGGAGGATCATACATGAGGCTGAGTTCACAGCCCACAGGCTGTGTGACGGGCGGCCATTTGGTGGCCGCAGTGGCGCATGAGCGCAATTGCAAGTGGATGGAGGAGGGTTTTCAGCAAGCGGCAGGTGCATGCTTCCGAGATGCGTTTTAACTCGGACCATCAGGACATGTTGTCTTTCCACCTAGCACCCCCTGGAGGATCCATTGCGTCCAGCAGCCTTCTCTGCAAACTGAAAGGCCCTCCTCCGCCGCCCAGTGCAGGCCGGCTACTAGTAGCGAGGTTTTCCACATTCAGTGCGCGGCAGCGCTCTGCCGCGGCGCTGACTTGCGGCGCGCCATTCCCGTACGTATGCGAGCAGCGACGCCGAATTGCCGACGATGAGGACAAGACCGTCAGCACGCGGGGCATGTATACTGCCCGATGCGGCGTCTATGATTGGCGCTTTCAGATAGGACACATCGGGGCAGCACTCGATGGCCTTTTATAACGCTCTTCTGCGTGCTGTGGGATTGACTACCGATCAACACTAGGCAAGGTTATCTATTTTGTTGTGGCCGCCGGGCGCCGCCTCCGGTCCGCTTTCCCTCTCATGCAGCGTCCACAACGCCGCCCAGTGTGTCGAAACTACGGGCATGGATATGCAAGAGGAAGGCATCTCAGTCCTCAAATCTCTTTCTCAATTCATCTGAGTGTTCAATCGTGTCGAAACTGTCAAGGAATCTTGAGTTGATGCTGACTGGAGCCGAACTCCGAAACGACTGCCTGGATGGAGTCGAGTGTCTCGATGCGATCACATCTGACAGCAGGCTTCCAGCAATTCTCACTTCGTCTCAATCGATTCCGCAGCATCGACAGACAGGTGACAGCGGACCAGCCGCCAGCAACGACTGCGCGAAACGGAAGGTGTTGCTGTTCGATTTTTCATCGTGAGCAGCAAGCAGGTGACCACCCGTCGTCTGCCTCCTGTCGGCCCGCTCCTGCAGCACGAGGTTTATCATGCTTCCTGTCATTTGCTGAGCCGTCTCTGAGACCCCTGCGCAACCGTGCTGCCTGCCACGAAACATGAAGTGTGCGCGCGGCAGCAGAACAGCAACGCTCTCGGATCATCAGGCGGCCTGACAAGCTCTGAGACTGATCCAGGGCACAGTGAGTGAGCTCATATCACATGCGAACGTATGCAGGAGCGGCCAAACTGCACTGACGCGCTTATGTGACTTTCCAGGATTCTTGGCGCCCATCGGACGCGCCTGTCGATATGTCGGCAGGCATGATGATGATCGGGGCATCAGCGGCCGATGCGAACGACGGACACGTGTCAGCAGGGGCCACGATCGCAGTCTCCGTCATCTGCGGACTCTTTGGCCTGGCCATCCTGGCATGCTGCATCTGCAGCTGCTGCGCCGACCGCCTCGGCAGCGGCCACGTGCACACCAAGGGGTGAGCTGCGCAACGCTAGGCTACTGCTGATGCGCGGCGTGCGTGTGTCTTTGGCAGTGACCAGCTTAGTGTGCCTGTTGCACGACTGATGGTGCTCTGAGCACCAGCTCTTTGGGCACAGCATTCAGAACCGTCGACAGTCGAGTCCTGTTCCTGTCGGCATGATCGGGCCTATCGTCACGGAGCTAAGCAGAATCGAATTGTGCAGGAGCCCTGGTGGCGGCGGTGCAGCAGGCGACATTGAAAGCGGCGGCGGCGGAGCAGCCCATGGCACCGGCAGCGGCGCTTGTGACGGCGGTGGCGGAGGGGGTGCAGCGGTGGCTGTGGCGGCGGCGGAGATTAATAAGACATCCGGAGTCGATGATTTCAGAACTTAGTGTGTCTTAGACTTGCAGTTCTGTCCGTCTCCTTGACCAGACTAAATCCGCGGGCGTCTAGACTAGACTAGAATTAGTCATGGAAATTGCTCTGGCGGCAATTCACCAGGTCACGTGAGCCCTTGCTTTCGGAGATTCTGCTTTCTTTTGCTGCGCAGCCAAAACCAAGAGTCAAACAATCATCGCTGTTTGTATTCCTCTGAGAAGGCTCGGTGTCTTAAGGAGGCAGGCGTCACCACGGTTCTCTGCACTGATTTGTGTATGATCCCATCGCGACACTATAGTCCGTGATCATTTCACTGGTCAGCAGACGCAGCGTTCTCATCTGCTGATACACACAGAATCCTGCTTACAGATGCGGATGACGGCAATGTGATCGTACGGTCATAAGGCAAACAGCAAGCGTCCATGTCAGTGCAGCACGCATGCCCAACCATGCGCTCACCCTCACCTTGCTCGGCTGGGCGCTGCTCACATCGGCACTCGCATGGCTGTTCCATGCAAAGTCATTGGAGTCATACATGGTGAGTGAGTTGGCATCAGCAACGGGTTTGCACGTGGACCCTTTCAGAAATGCCATGTCGGCGGCACTGCATGATGTAAAGCCAGGTTCCTTCATGTTGCACCCAGATCTCGTGACTCCGGATCACGTCTGACATGCAGGACGAGCCCTTCCACGTGCCACAGACGCAGCGCTACTGCCGCGGCGACTTTGCGACGTGGGACCCAAAGATTACCACGTTCCCGGGGCTGTACATTGCGGGAATGGCCTGGGCGCACCTGCTGCATGTGGGCAGCCAGGCGGTGGCGCTCGTGACTGGAGGGCAGCCGGCCACAGTGGTGAGCCCTGCTTCTGTCATCTTGTGCAATGAACTCTGTTGCACAAACCAGAGAGAGCGGACAGCCCTCAAGCATCATCAAAGGTGATCTGCACAACGCCTGTGAGACAGGCTTCCGACGCTTAATCAGTGGCGTGCTGATTGCAGGACCAGGCATGTGGCACGACGGCGCTGCGCTCAGTCAACCTGCTGTTCAGCATGGCCTGCCTGGCGCTTTTCTACGCAATGCACCGGCGGCTGCATGCAGATGTCGACACCGGCAGCGCTTTGGGCACGGTGAGCAGCAGCAGCAGCAACCCTTTGCAGCGGCGCTGACAGGCAGATGCAGGAGGTGGTGCCCCCGTCCTGCTGTGCCTGCCTGCACCTCTGCGACATTGCCTGTCTTCGATCGCTCCTGATATATTCCCGGCTGCAGGCTGTCGTGCTGGCGCTTTTCCCGCTGCACTTCTTCTTCCAGTTCCTGTACTACACTGACGTCGCCTCCGTCGCGTTCGTCACATCGGCCCATCTGGTGCGTACAGGCATGTACTTGCACAGCCAGATCTCGTCTGATGGATCGAGAGGACCTGATTGCCACCTGTAGCATAGCACCTCAACCATGTTCACTCAGGCCTGCTATCTTTTTAACTGGCCTCTTGTTGCCGCTCCTGCAAACAGGCGTGCCTGCAGAGGCGCTATGGCCTGGCCGCACTTGCGGCGGCGGCGGCGACCGGCGTGCGACAGACGAATGCCGTCTGGGCAGCCTTCACGCTCGGGGTGATGCCAATGACTGCCCATGCCTCCGAATTGGCTGTGCTTTCCAGCTCCACTTCTGTTTGCGCCTCACAGCCATGCCGCGGCAGCAGCACAGTGTGACGCTCGTTATCACTGCATATGGCAGCAGCGCTCTCATGGAATGGGTGCAGGTAGCGGTTATGCAGGGGTGTGGTCTGGACGGCCCGCAGCATGACAAAAGCCTGCTGTGCCATGCAGCCGCAGTGCTGCATGGCGCTTTTCAGGTGTGTTTCTTTTCGCTGCCCCTGCACCTGCACCACTTGCCGCAGCCATGGGTCGAGGAGAGGGGGAGTGACAGTGAACACCTCACATCAGCGTGACATTGCGCGGATATCCCTCACGAGACATCAGGCTCATCTCCAACTGCCTGCGACTCAATATTCCTCGGCTTGCAGGTGCGGGGACGGCTTGCGCGGCAGCTGGCGCCGCTGGCGGCGGTGCCGGCGGCCTTCGCCGCCTTCGTGGCCGCCAACGGCGACGTGGTCGTGGGGGACCGCGCGGCGCACGCGCCGGCGAGGCACCTGGCCCAGCCGCTGTACTTCGCGGCGTTCGCCGCGGCGGCGCTGGCGCCCGCGGCGCTGCATCCCGACAGGTGTGGGCGCTGCTGATCTAGCAGCTTGCTGCAACTTGGAGGAAAGGGTACTGGACATGTCTTTACAGGCGCAGCCGGACAGCGCCGCGGTGTGCTCTCGGTGCACTGCGGAGCTGCTGTCCTTCCGATGTTTCCGCTGCACGAACCGATCTGGACGATGCCCATGGCTGGCATCGACGCCTGCTGCCTGCGCTGCACCGCAGGTGGAGGGAGACGGCTCGGCAGGTGGCGGCGCGTCCGCTGGTAATGGCTGCGGCGCTGCCAGCGGCCACAGCGGCGCTCGCAGCACTGATCGACCGCTTCACCGTGGTGCACCCCTACCTCCTCGCGGACAACAGGTGCGGAGATTGAGGTTTACTTGGCTGGCGCCTGTCAAAGGTCAGAGCTGAGGCATGGCCTTATGGCTGACGTCCCTCGCTGTGCATTGGCGGAGCATGCAATTGCAATGGAACATGCGTGCATCATTGGTCGGCTGGACAAGCAGCGGGCCCAGCACGCCACTACCTGATATTTGAGGCCCCAAACATTCAGGGTGACCCACAGCCCTACTCTACCTTGCGCGCAGGCACTACACGTTATCTGTGTGGAAAAGCCTTGCTGGGCCGATTGGTGGCGGCGCGGCGGAATAGGAATGGGGCTGCCTCGCGGCTGGCTGGTCGCTGTGCCTTTTAGATTCAAAACTCAATCTTCCTGGGTGACACTCACAGCCTCTTTTGCTACCTGGCGCGCAGGCACTACACCTTCTACGTGTGGAAGGACCTGCTGGGGCGGTCAGCGACGGCGCGGCGGGCGCTGGCGCCGGCCTACATGGCGGCCGGCTGGTGGCTGTGGGGCCTGGCGCGGGCGCGGCAGTCCGCGCTGTGGTGCGCCGCATGGGCCGTTTGCACGGCGGCAGTGCTGGTCCCGGCGGCGCTCGTCGAGTTCAGGCGGGTCACACTGATGTCGTACTTTGCTCGCAGAGTTCAGAGAGTTCAGTCGGTGTGCTTGGATCCTGCCCTCATTTTTGTCGCTATTGCTTGCCGCTGCTCTGGTGTTTCATTCACACATCGAAGATTCTGGAGTCTGGATCTGTGCCGGCTGAGGATCCGTCATCCGCCATGCTGGCGGCTCGCCAAACCTTTCCGTGGCGTCATGTTGACTGCAGATGGGTGTGTTCTGTGCAGGTACTTCACCACGCCCTTCCTGCTGCTGGCGCTGCACATGCAGCCGCTGACTCGGCGCCAGTTGGCGCTAACGGGGGCCGCCTATGCCGCCATCGACGCCGCCACCATCTGCGCGTTTTTGTTTTGGCCATTTGCCTGGCCGGACGGCAGCACCGCGCGCTTCATGTGGTGACGAGCTGAAGACAGACATGTGGCACCAGCAGTGGGGCTGGCGCTGCAGCGCCTAGGAAATAGACACCTCGATAAGCTCTGAGACCGCGCTTCGGGATCAGCCAACCACATGCTTGGCAGCGCGCCACATGCAAAACGAAGGGAACTGAATTGAGTGTGGGGCACGGCCATGCGGCCAGGAACTGCAATGGGCAATGTCTTGCCGTAGCATTGCTGTAGCATTGAAACATAAATGTTACAATGTTACAAGGGAATCACCAACAGCGTCTTCGTTGGGAGAAGAGCAGAGGGAAGAGATCGTGGGGCTTCATACCAAGGTGCTGTTCTGGCGCAAGATTCTTGAATTGCTGCTGCAGTCGCGGTACGCTGCGCCGTCTATCTGGACAACATGCAGGGTGACGTCATTGTAGTGGGTGCTGCCATTTTGTAGCCACGTTGTGCTTTGTGCGACTACAATCCCTCTTCGCCTCTGAAATCACAGAGCGGTAATTGTTGCAAGGCATACGACGCCAGGCCAAGTCCAATGGGCTTGCCGCTGCTCTTGTCGCGCTTCTGCTCGCATGCCGCTCGGCGCACGCATCCGGTCGGCGCATGCATGTGCTCAATTATCACCACCAGCACTATTGGCAGGGGCTCGCTGCATGTCCAACCTCAAAGCTACCGATCGTAACCGCTCCAGCCTGGCTAGTCATCGGGCGCCTCGCCGGGGTTCACGTTCAGCGGCGGCCGCCTGCGGCTGCCACCGCCGTTTGCATTCCCCCCGCCCTGCGCCCGCCACGGGTAGGCGCCGCCGGCGCCGTCCGCGCCGTCCACGTCCATGTCGGACAGGCCGCCGCCGCCGCCGCCGGCGGCGGTCCCTGCCGACGCTCTGCCGCTGCGGCCGCCGCCGGCGGTTCCCGCCGACGCCCCGCTGGCGGCGCCGGCAGAGGCCGCCGGCACCTGCGCCGGCCGCGGCAGTTGCCATGTCGGCGCCGTAAGGCAGGCGTCCTCGGGCGGCAGCCGCAGCCCGTGTGCCTTGCCCAGCTCCGGCAGCGGCTGCGCGTTGCGCTTCGCCGCCAGTGCTGCCAGGACCTGGAAGGGGAAGGAGTGAAAGGTTTGGGCGCTCAGTGATTGGCTTTCTGCAAAGCAACAGGAGCAGAACAGTCGAGTGCAGCTCAGGTGCCCTGCCCATCTTTGAGCAGACGAGAACACGAGCTGTTTTGCTGTGGACGTGTGCGGGAGTCAGTGACCAAGAATCAGACTCACGTCCTGAGACGGCGGCTGTACAAAGGAGAAGGCGGCGTGCGCCTGGATGGCGGTCAGAACGTCCTCCACCTCCACTACGCCCTTTGCCGTGCCGGCGCGCTCCCCGTACGCCTGTCACATTGATGTCAGGTTGATGTCTCGCTGAAGGGGATGTTAGATTGGAGATTGTTGAGTGCAGCTACCAAGGGATCCAGGTGGCCTATGAGACTCGCCAGCAGCCAGGACGATCGATCAAGCAGTCTTCGTTGGAAGGCATGGCAGGTGGCCACACGGCATGTTACATGGCAGCTGAATGACTGCCTACCTCGGCATCCTGCAGCACGCCGGACACATAGCCGTACATGAAGTCCAGCAGCTGGTGCACCACCCGCGGCTCGTACTCCTCCACGCCCTGCATCACGATCACACATGATTCTCGGCTGCCACAACAGATGTTTCTCAGCATCCCCTCTGCGGATCGTCTCGGCGGCAGCTGACGGCGGCGCCAAGGCGTGCAACTCAGAAGGCATGTGCAGCGCCTTCTTCCTCGACATTTCGATCCCTACTATCGATGTCGATGGCAACATTCCTCAGAAGGCGTGACCAGGCAGATGCACTGCGCGCTTTTCTGAGCCCAGCGGCAGCTGCTGGGGGGCGTCAACATGCGCAATTTCAGAGGGTCAACATGCACCAGCCTTCACAGCCTTGAATCCTGCTGTCGATGTAGACAGTGGCCAGGCAGATGCATTGCTTTATTTTGACCTCGCTGTGGCATGGCTGAGTGACCGCAAAGCGGTGGATGTGGACCCAAAGCCGCGTTCGCTCTGCCATAATTCTGATGCAGAATTGGAGCACACGCACCATGCTTTCCAGGAGCTGCCGCATCCTGACAGCGTCATCGGGCTCGTTGCCGCTGTTGGCCATGAGCCGCGTGTCACGGGGCCGCCAGCATGCGCTGCCGCAGCCAAAAAGGACTTTGAATCTGTAGCAACCTCCAGCGATGACCTGGGGTCTCCGCAGTGACGAGACTCTCCGAGCTGCGTCTGTGGCGTTCTATTCAAGGCAATGTCCGACGTCAAGCAACTAGACTTCTCCTAGTTGTAAGTGCAAAAAAGGATGACAAGGCGGCGGGCCTGCACTCTCGGGTTCAAGGTCAATCTGTTTGACACCCTATGAAGCTCTGAGAGGGTGCGTCTGGAAAGTGATTCGCTGGACTGCTCTTCTGTGCCACAAGAGGAAACCCTAGACCCTAGAGATCACGTAGTTCTTAGTCACATTCACGTTTTGCGGAAGGTCGCACGAAACAGGCTGTCATTGCTTGTTGCACCATGGCGTCGATTGTGATCGCGAGGCTGCTTGCCTTGACGCTACTGTGCAGCGTGTCAACGCCCGCTGCGGCGCTCTCTCCGAGATGGACGACGTGGATGTCCCTTGATTTAGCCCTCAGCTCCGGAACACCTAAATCCGCGCCGCGGCCTGCGAGGGACGGCTACACCTCACAAGCGGATGAGGACCGCGTCGACTCGCTGCCTGGATTCAAGGACGACGGGAACTTGCCGTTTGGCCTCTATGCCGGGTGCGGACAGCGCATGATGCATACATGCCATGCCGCACCTGGTCTTTTTGTGTTTTGAATATCAATACAACGTTCCAAGCATTGTTTTATACGGTTCACCACTCGTCAGCCGTTATAAGTTTTCATAATTATGAGCTGCGGAGTGCCGCATCAGCAGATGTGGTCGCCCATCGCCTTACTCGTGCTGTGCAAGCATGTGACAGTCGAACAGCTGTTCCTTGGTTCCTCCAGGTACATCACTGTGGACGAGGAGGCAGGCAGGGCGCTGTATTACACGTTCGCGGAGTCGCAGACGAATGCCGTGGAGCACCCGCTGGTGCTGTGGCTCAACGGGTGGGCCTCTTTATGCAACCCGCCGTTCAAGCTGTCCAAAGCGCCCCTCGATTCCGTTTCACACACTGACTACATCCCCAGCCCTGGCTGGTTGGTGCAGTGTGCTCCAGTCCACACCTGCGGGTGACGGCACATTCACGCTCATTGAAATGCTTGGCACCTCAGCAGTCAGACCGGCAATGAGGCCACTCCTTGCCTTTCGCTGAGCACGTGAATGCTTGTTCTGCAGCGGACCAGGCTGCTCCAGCATCGGAGGCGGCTTTCTGTCGGAGCTGGGGCCATTCTACCCCACACCGGATGGCAAACACCTGGTTAGAACAAACAAAACCTGCTTCTGAGATACCGTCCTCTGCGGGTGCCTTTATCTTTGTCATGCCGTGTTGTTTTCTGCTGCACAGTAGTCCCCAGGCTCTGACAAGGTCCTCCGTCCGGAGCCCAGGCTGTGGGCTCCGTTTATCTTGACATTCCTGTCGTGTTTTAGCAAATTTCCCAACACGAGTCCTCTGGCCACCCTGTGCAGGTGTCCAACCCTAACGCGTGGAACCTGGACGCCAACGTGCTGTTCATCGAGTCGCCCGCCTTTGTCGGCTTCTCCTACTCCAACACCTCCTCCGACATCGCCGTAGGTGTGACCCAAACCCTTAACCCTAGATCTGCAATCCTGGCGTTGGCGCCGCCGTGCTTGGCAGCTGCCTGTCGAGCTGCGCCGCCGTTCGCCGAGCTTTGCCACCGACTGGCGGTGTGCAGGGTGCTACTGTGCCAGGGAGAAAAAGAATCGAGAGAATTGGGTTTTTGCAGGCGACTGGCGCACATCGCATGACCTGGTGGCCTTTTTGAGGTCCTTTTACGACCGCTTCCCCGCCTACGCCGGCCGCCCTTTCTGGATCTCTGGCGAGAGCTACGGTGCGAACTGCCTTGGCCGCGGCTTGTTGCCTCATGCATATTCACAAAATATTTTGTGACCTTGGGTGTAGCATGCTGTGCTCTTTGCATTATGCACAGATTGTGTGTGCATTCATTCCTTAACCACCACGATCAACTGGCAGGCAGCGGAGTCAGTGAACATGTATCGAGCACCTTACCTGTCAGCGCAGGCGGGCACTATGTTCCAAACCGGGCTAGTGCGCTGCTGGATGTGCAGCAGGAGGGGGCGCTGCCGCTGCGGGACACCGGCAAATCGTTTATCACATGTATATCAGCAACCGTCATTTCCCCACCTGTCAATGCAGGCGGGCACTACGTGCCCAACCTGGCCAGCGCGCTGCTGGACGCGCAGCAGGAGGGGGCGCTGCCGCTGCGGGAAAACGGCAAACCCGTCCTCAACCTGCAGGGCTTCCTCGTCGGCAACGCCTGGACCGACCCCGAGATCGACAACAGGGGTGCGTCCCCTGTGGGCCAGTGATGACTGCAGGGAGTTGCTACCTGCTTGGGCGCAGACGCTGGGAGGCAGTCATGACCGCAGTGGAGAACTTCTTGGGATTGACGGATCTGTTCACCAGCTTGTGGTCTACCATCTTGTGCACTGCCAGGCTTTCACTGCAGCCTTTCTACGTGCATCGCTCGGGCAGGATGGCGCCACAAAGCACCTCGTGCGCTGCACGCACGCAGAGGCTCGGGAAGCTGCAGAACCGCATGCAGAACAGCATGCAGTGCCATTGCATGCACAGAGGCGTCCAGCACTTCTCCTAAGGCGGCCCCTGAGACAGCCTCTTGTTACGACACAGGGACCATTGACTTCTGGTGGGCGCACGGCCTGATCCCAGACGAGACGCGCGACGGCCTCATCAAGCACTGCAACATGTCGCGCGTTGGGCCGCTGTACCAGGACCAGAACGCCTCCGAAGGTAGCTTCCTTCAAGTCATGTCAAATACCTCCACGTGCAGCACTGTCAACATGTCGCGCGTCGTGCTGCTGTACCCGAACCACCTCCGAAGGGTAAAAAGGCCTACCAAAAATTGGCAAGTTGTCGGAAAAGTGGCTCTGTCGACTGTGCATCACAGTCATGGTGCCTGCCCCTGGCGCACCTGCTGCGTTTGCTGCTTGTGCGAGGAGTATCAGAAAGAGTCTGGCCTGCGTGCGTTTCGGCCGTTCTACCTTCCACAGGCCGCAGTCAACACACTCAGGCTGCATGCGTCCAGCCTTGCTTGGCGGTCCACGTTTCTCGCTTTCGTCTTTTGTGATGAAAGCCCATCCCGGTAATCGTCACAACATCAATTGCGATTTTTCATGCTGCGCCGCAGAGGCTTTGCTGACGGCAGACCTGGAGCCCGGGCCGCAGCCGTCGCGGCTGTGCCAGGCCATCGTCAACCAGGTGCTGTGCGCAAATCCTTGGTGACTCGCAAACTCGAGTAGTGCTTCCGCCGCGATGTGCCGAATGTCTGCGATGTGGGGACTGTCTGCAGGGCGAGATGGTTCCCAAAAGTACCCCTGCGGTTGCTCTCAACTGGACGATTATGTGCGCCTGCAGGTCCCAATCCAGATGGGCCAGATCAACATCTACCAGGTGCAATGATCCTTCTAGCTGAGCGGGCATCGTTGCCACGTGCAAGCCGCTGAAAACCTCCACGTTCCTTCAGTGGGCAGTCAGGTCGAGTGGGCTGCTGGCTGAACGCAAAAGATGGCGGCGCTGTGCTGACCAGAATTGTCGTTTCCGACACCCAGATCTACGCGGACGTGTGCGTAGCGCAATCAAAGGCTGGCCCTATGCGCCAGCTGGCCGCGCTGCTGGAGGGCACCCCCGCCGGTGCTGCGGCCGCCGCCGCCTCGAGGGCGCCCCTCGACGCGGCAAGGAACGGTGGGCGTGTTGAAGCGATCATCTGTAGTGATTTGCATTCATGCAGGACGAACTGTATCTGGGCTGCTGTGGAGTGCAGCGCTCCGCAGGGGCCGTGAGGCGTGGCCACTTTTTATTGTCCCATTATTGTCCTCCTTCTCGACACCACGCCAAAATATGTCACAGAACTTACTGCCGTTGTCTCCGTCGACTCGCAGGCGGTGGCGACAGCGGCTCCAGGTACGACCCGTGCATCGACAACGAGGTGACGGTGTACCTCAACCGGCGGGACGTGCAGGAGGCGTTGCACGTGCCGCTGCCGCACAGGTCCTTTCCGCACTACGACGTCTGCAACGATGCGATCGTGTACAACAGGTGCGGCGGGCCCCCAAGCCACAATTGCACATTCTCCACATTGCACATGATCTGATACATCGAGAAAGCACCGGTCCTTCCCGCAGTGCGCTTCTGCAAAGACGCAATCGTGTTCACCAGGCGCGGCAACTCAGTGCTGGAGCCTTGGTTAGCCGAAGCCTAGAGTGGCTGAAGCCTTGACTAGCTGCCGCCTTCGCTGCCGGAGACCTGGCCGCCCTTGGGCACAGATTAGCATGTATGCCGAGCCGGCTGCAAAGCTGCCAGACTGTGGTGTGACATTTCGCAGGCAGGGTGCAGCGCTCCTTCAAACCCTGCGCCCTCAAATGCAGGTTGGACGTGTTCAAGTCGATGCTGCCGGTCTACAAAAAGCTGCTGGACGCGAAACTGGACATGCTGGTCTTCTCCGGCGACATCGACGGCATCGTTCCGCTCATTGGGACCCGCCGCTGGATCAACACGCTGGATCTGAAAGTGAAAGTGCCGTGGCGCCCCTGGTACACTGCGTCAGGTGCGATCTGTGGTGCCTGTCGTTCGACTCTATAGTTCGGCTCTAACAGTCATGGGCGACATCGATGGCGTTGTGCGCCCATCGGGACGCGTTGCTGGATCGACATGATGGACCTCGAATTTTGCATGCCGTGGCGGCCGTGGAATCAGGCGACTTGAAGTAAACATGTCGCGCAATTGCATTGGTGGCATTGTTGCAGGCCAGGTCGGCGGCCGCACAACCGTGTACGAGGGGCTGACCTTCTCCACAGTCCGGGCTGCGGGGCACATGGTGCGTTCCTGCCTAGAGTTGTATTCGTGTGAGGTCGGCAGTTTCACAATGGCAAGAGTGAGCAGCGAATGTCCAAGAGGCCGTCTCAGGTCCTTAAAGGTGGTGCCCTTCTGCAGCGAATGACCTGGCGTCAAATCGCGGTGTTCTCACCGATTTGAGGTCCCGCAGGTGCCGTACACCCAGCCTGCGCGAGCAGCGCACCTCTTCAGACACTGGATTCATGGCAAAAGGTGAGCATTGTGTGTGCTGCATGCTTTCACCTGCTCAGCAATGACGCCTGTGCAGTTGCTGCAGTTTAGGCTTTGCGACTTACCCTCGTGTCGGCGCACTGCAGGCTGTAGATTGGCAACCCAGCACCAGCTTCCACGCCACTGCGTGCTGCATTGAGCCAGGACGCTCAACAAAAGCAGCAGTAGTAGAGGAGCAGTGGGCAATGCGCCGGCAGTAGTGCAGCGACAGTGTGGGACCGCCTTTTGGACAGCTGTCGCGGAACTATCAGGCATGCACCTTCCTGTTCCGATTGGATCGCGCTGTGCAGCGCCCATTCAGCAGCAAGAGCGCCATGCTTAGGCACTGCAACGAAGCACGTCTGGCGTGCGGCGGCGGCCGGCGGCCGGCAGCGTGCAGCTTGCCGTATTAATGTTTGTAGACGGGCTGGTGTCGCCAGCGCTGTTTGTTTGTTTTTCCTGCTGCTGCCAGTGCTGCATGTGTGCTTAGCGAGGTGGCGCTTTCGTGGTGCATGGACGTGGGGTGACGCCATTGGCGTGACATCCTTCAATGATATTCCGATTGGCACCTCTAGGTAGGGCATTCCTTGGTCGACAAGTGGTGTGGTTGTCAAAGACACATGATTGATGTCACAGGGCATGTAGGGAAATCCAAATATGCTTGCAAGCCACCTACTTGAACGAGATGCAATAACTCTGAGCCAGAACTCCGAGCTAGCACATCAAACCAAGCGAACCACCGCACACCTGTAGCAATCTGCATCCAATGCAGCTCACACCTGCCAGCAGCGAAGTCAATCAAAGAAGAGAACGTCGGGCCCTCCCATTCCTTCGCCATCATGTACCTAACCTGGCGCTGTCGTTGGCTAGGCACGACCGAGTCTGAAGCACCTGTCTGTGTTTTCCCTGGCCCTGAACTAAGCAGAACATGGCATGTTTGATCCAGTGTCGACGAAGGCAACGCTGTCCCGAGACGACTGGTCAACCCACAAAGAAGAGTGTCCGACACGGATGAAGCCATCAAATTTACCAAAGGTTTCGCTGCAGCAGCAGCAACCGCCGCAGGCGACTGCGTCTCTCCCGGGTGAGACGGCCAGAAAGCCAGCGCTTGATCGAGCTCGTGCGGCGCATCACCGCCAGCAGCAGCAGCAGTGCAGAATCGCGTCGCCATTGCTGCGCGCCGCCATGTGTTTTGAGGTTACAGCTTCACGTCAGTTTGCGCTCATCCACTACGATGCCATAGCGGTGCGTGTCCGGCGGCCCAGCCACCATGAGTCCTGCCGCCGCGGCGCCGTGGGCGACAGGCCGAAGCAGGCCGCCTGCGTGTGCATCGGCTGGCGCCTCTGCAGGCGCAGCCGCATCCACAGCGCCGGTACTCAGGTCCGGCCCACTGCCGTGAGCAGCGGCGTCCCCTGCCAGCTTGCGAGGCAACGTTGGTCAGCAATTAGCATGGCTGTCCTGTACCTGGTAACTAGCGCCAGTACGAGAACAGCGTTGAAGGCTCAGGCTGCCGTCAAACCAATTGTAAAAAAGCACACGCCTCTCTGTCTATGGCGCCAAGGCAGCCGGCTGCTGTTGACGCCATCTCACACGCAGCAAACTGAAGACTGAGTGTTACATGCAAGGTGGAGGTTTGCAAGAAACATATGCGGAAGGGGTTTGCAACAAGGCGGCACCTGCAGGGGCCCGGCGGAGTTGCGCGGGGAGGGGCTGCCGGGAGGGGAGGGGCTGCGGCGGCCGCCGCTGTTCGTGCGGCGCACTGGCGCCGCGCCAATGTGCGTCACGCTGCCGCCCGTCGAGCCGTTGGGCGCGTCCATCACCTGTGGAAAGCAAGTGCAGCACTGATGTCAATTTCTTGAGGTTTGGTGATGTGTCACAGACGCTGGCACGCCAGCAGCGCAGCAGCAGCGAGTAGAATGGCAGCAGTGGGCCATGGAGGCGCGCCGAGAATTGCACCGAATGCTGTGCTACGCTGTGCACACCTGTCCAGACGCCAAAGCAGCTCAGCTATCGACTACCCTGGTTTGCAATTGAGACTCATCTGGCACTCCTGGCCCACGTGGTCCACCCAATGATTGGAGACATGAACAATTGTAAGAAGGAAGAAGAAGATTTTGAGAGGCTGTCTCACCTGGTCCACCAGATCCACCAGACCCAGGATGCTGTCGCTGGTCTGCATGATGTCGCCGCTGCCGCTCACTGAGTGCTGCAGCGGCGGCCGCCTGCCAGTCGCCGTCTTCGCCTGCGGCACGACTGAGGGCTCAACCGCCGACCCGATGTGACCAGTTTGCCAAGTGCTGATGGACGGAAGCACGCACGTCGTGGAGGCTAGTTGCTGGCTGCTGTGGGCGTGGAATGTCGCGGGTGGTTGTGCTGAACAACAGCCGCCACGACCCAGCGGCAGGACAGCATAATGTGCCGAGTGAAATTTGCCCGCATCTACGAAAGCTGCAGCGATCGAACTTCTGCCTGATGACAGAAAGGGGGGCGGCAGGTCGCCTTGTGAGCAGGACCGGGAAGCCATGGCAGCGCGCCTTGCTGCGCGGCTCTGGCAGCAGCAGGCACCCGGGCGCCCTGCGGTGGTTTCGACCGGGAAAAGCCGCTGGCCGTTCTGCATGGTCTACAGCAGAAGCAGAGGCCCGTGCGGCCTGCAATCATGTGCTCAAAACAGCAGCTACCTAGCGAAGGTAGATGTGCAGTCGAGAGATCAAGGCCGGCCGCCGAACAACCCAATGCGCCTGCGGCCCGCGGTTGTGTGGGCGCATATAGCGTCAGCAATGTCAGAGCAAGTGAAAATAACCCGATGAAGCATTCTGAAGGCTCGCACCACGGGCGGCGTGGGAGGCAGCCCCGCGCCGCCGCCGCCCCGCTGGCCGTCTGCCGCTGCCGCTGCCGCGCCGCTGCTCGAGGCCTGGGGAGGCACGCCGCCCGCGCTGCCGCCGCCGGAGCCGCCGCCAGAGCCGCCGCCGCCCCCGCCGCGGTGCGGCGCGGCCACGGGGTTGGTGCCGCTGTTGGAGCGCGTCGACGGCTGCGAGCTGCTGTTGTAAAAAGAAGGAAGGAATTACATGATGCTCGGATAGGCTCACTGACCTGTAGCGACACTAGGGCGGGAGCGACAAGCGGCAGACAAACAAAGCGAAAAGAACAGCTGAAATGGAAATCAGCTGCAAGACACGAGAGACTGTGACAAACCTGGTTGAACGGGTGGAGGTGACGCGCGCGCCGGCGGCGATGTGGATGATGTCCCGGATCGCCGCTTCGCTCTGCGGGCACTGGATGCGCTTCTGCGGGCAGGAACAGGAGAGCGTTGGCTGGTGTTCAGCGCTCATCCACAGCGTGCATTTGGACCTGGGAGACCGACAGACTTGCACTGTGGTGGCAAGTGCAGCACCAGCCGGGAGGTTGGAAGGTCCAGTAGGCCGTGGTTGAGGGGCAACGGGCTGCAAAGTGAAGGACCGCGGCCACGACAGAGTGCTCAATATACATGAACAAGGCGCACAGCGTTGGGCAGGTCCAGCAGGTCGTGGTTGAGGGACAGCAGGCTGGGCGGCAGCTCCGTGCGGAACCAGGGGTGCCGCAAAATGCCCGCCACTGACAGCCTGCAGTATGTCAGAGCGAAGGGTTGAACATGTGAACACGCGGTAAGCACATTCGAAGTACCCCGCATCCGTCTCCTCTGTCATACAGCTTTTGACGAGCACTGCAGCTCATTGAAAGAGGTCTGATGAAAACCATGTGCAATGCGCTGTGAGCCTGTGGAGCAGGGCCTGCGCAGCGGCCATCATATTGTACGCGCACCGGCGCTTGGTTTTGACGGACAGCATGCGCGCCAGTATGGGCACCAGCAGGTCGCGGCAGGCCATGAGATGACGAACAGCGATGTCAAAAATCAACAATAGTGCCTAGATCATTAGTGGTTTCTGATCAAACACACCGGCGCTTGGTGTCGACGGACAGCATGCGTGCCAGCAGGTCGCGGCAGGGCTGGCTGACGTGCGCCGGCAGCTCGTATTCCGCCTTGACAATGCGCGGGAACATGCGGTTCAGCCGCGTCATGCTGCGTGAGCAAGTGGAAAGGATCAGAATTGCAAACAGAGGGAGAATTTGCAGTGGTGTGAATATCTGCAGTGGTGCGCAGGCACATATGGTTCAGCTGTGTTGTGCCACAATTCATTGGGTGTGGTGACTTCAGGTGTCTGAACCGCGAGTGGTGCAACACGTTGAGTTGCCAGTGGACAGCACTGCGAAATGCAGGCCCGCGTGCCGGCAGGCGCTTCCGCTAAGGCCAGCAGTCTCCAAAGTATCAGTCGACGCGTCTTCTGCAACAGGAACTGCCTGGTCAAATCCAGGTTTATCAGCGGGACATGCTGGTGGGGATGCGCACCTGTCCAGCTTCTCGTCCTCCTTGCGCCAGAAGGGGAAGACGCCGGTGAGCAGCACATACAGCAGCACGCCGGCGGACCAGATGTCGGAGATCTTGCCCTGGTACCGGTTGTCTATAAGCACCTCGGGGGCGATGTACTCCGGCGTCCCGCACAACGTCTTGCACAGGCTCTCGCTCTGCGGTGCAGAAATCAAGCACAGTCAAGTCACACCTGTCTCGCACAGCGTTCAGTACAGGCTCTCGCTCTGCGGGCACCAGGAGCCATTGGTGACGCTGCTGCATCGACAGTTGAGCGCCGCGGCATGTGCCTCCCAGTCTGACGCACTCCCCAAAGCCGCGACTGCAGACGCAGTCGACTCTGGCACTGCACAGCCCAGCTGCCCGCAGCCCCATCCTTCTGATGCCCAGAAGTTGCACTTGGAGCTGGAGTTGACAAGCCCGGGACTATACTTGATTGTTGAAGGCAGAAACCAAGCACACAAAGGACAGCACACAGAGGAAAGCTGCGCACCAGCTCGTCCTTGGAGTAGCCGAAGTCGCACAGCTTCAGCTGCACGCCGGGCGAGTCGGGGTCGCCTGCCAGCAGCGCGTTCTCCAGCTGCGGGCGCGGAAGGAGATCATGGTGACGCATCATCCTCGTGTCAGGGTTTGGGCTGTGCCGCATCATTCTGGACGACGGCCAACCAGTTTCGTCGCCGAATTGAATGGGGCGGCGGGATGAGAGGCATGGAGATGACGAGGGCAGGCGCAAAAGGAAACAGGGGCAGACCCATAAAGCCTGAAGCAGGGAATGAGGGCACCTTGATGTCCGCAGTTGGCGATTCCCACAAGATAGGTGCGGTTAGGGTTTAGGGTTTAGGGTTTAGCCCTATCTTGGGAGTTGTATGTTCTGCATCATCCGGCAGGCAAAGGCTGCATGCAGGAGGCTTCTACACGAGGGTTTCCACGGCAGCACCTTGATGTCGCGGTTGGCGATGCCCAGGTGGTGCAGGAAGTCGACCGCTACCATGAGCTGCTGGAACAGGCGCCGCGCGTGCGCCTCCGGCAGGCACCTGCAGGGTGTAGGGGAGTGCAGAACTCGTTGCATGCACTTTTGAGTGGCCACGTAAAAAAACACAGCTTGCATCTGGCAGCTCAACGCGCAAGTATGTCGATGTTCTTGGCAACCAAGTGAGTATCCGCTCCCGTCGCACACCTGTTGTGGACAGCAGGCGAAGGGCGCAATCAGCCACTGCAGCAAAGCTGGCAGGCGCAAGGGCCAGTGGGTTGCAGAAGGGACGCACTGGGTGCCGGTGAGCAGAGTTCCGGGCGGGGGGCGGCGCCGCCGATTGCGCGCGTTCCAGGTGTCCACCAGGTCCGCCATGTCGCCGCCCGCGACGTACTCCATGACGATGCCCAGGTACGCCTCTGTTAGGAAAACCTGCGGAACACGTCAAGGCTTTGAGGTTTCGATTGTATCCAGGTATCCAGCACGGCAATTTTTTCAGAATGCTTGCCGGGTGAGCACTCCGCCAAAACACACCTGCGCAGAGTTGGCGATGGGAACAGACACTGGGCAGTCATACGGCAGCATGCAGATGGCCCTTGGCATGTGCTTGCAACATGGAAACGTTTCTGAGGCGCGTGCGCAGCATTACGCCAAACATTTCACCGAGCCGCACCTCGCGGAACTGCACAATGTGGGCGTGGCCGGCAAGCAGGCGGTGGTTGAGGATCTCGCGCTCGGCGGCGCGGTGCAGGTAGGGGCTGCCGCGCGGCACAAACTTGATGGCCACCTCCTCCCCCGTCTCGCTGTCGCGCGCCAGCTGCACGAAGCCTGAGGCTCCTGCGCATGCACCAAGAAGAACACTCGGGACATGCCACTGTGCGCATCCGGGGCGGCTGGGCTGCAAGGGGCCCGAGGAACCTGCTGCTGAAAGCGAATCCGTTCTGGGACGCCGTGTCCAAAACAACTGTGTGCCTGATGCTGCGGGATGGAGTCTGGCGCCGGGAAACGAGGCGCCATGCGTGCGAAGGACATAGCAAGAAGAGTGCAGAGGTGCTGCAGGCATTCTCTGGCATGTAGAAGCCTGAGAATGGCAGCAGGAGCCTCTCCCAGCATCGTGCGGAGACAAAGCCCACCTGAATTGATCTCGCGGATCTTGATGTACCGCTGGTGCCCCTCCAGCGGCTCCGACCCCGGCGGCCGCACCACATAGCCGTTGTTCCTCTCCTGCTTGTGGGTGTCTGGCGGCGGCGGCGGCGGCGCGGCGTTGTGGCGCCCGCTGCTGCCGCCCGCTTTGCTGCCTGAGCCATGCTGCGACTTCTGCAGCAGGTGCACACGCAAGGTTGCCGAACAAAATCGAAAGGGCGCTCAGACTGACTCAAGTGAGCGCGCGAGAGGCATGCATGCACCAAGGGTTGCATGTAGTGCCTGCTGTTGTCACATGCTTCAGTGGCAGCAGTTGCTGAGGCACACCTCTGCAGGCGAGGACTTGGCGCTGCCAGCCGCGGGAGTCTGCGCTGCCGATTTTGCGCTGCCGCCAAGCGCAGAGACGATTGCCGAGGGCGCTGCCTTTGCAGGCGAAGCCCCAGGAGTAGTCGACACCTTGGCGGCCGGCGCCGTCACGGCCGTGGAGGGCTGGCTGCCGCCTCTGGCAGTGTCTGCTGCTGCCTTGGGCTGCTGCACTGCTGCTGGCCTGCAGATCAGAGCTGAGTTGCGTGACCAGGCCTCCGAACACAGCACAGCGCGGGAGGAGTGATGCAGCCTGCCGAGGGTGGCACAGCAGGAGCAGGAGCAGCGTTTGCACGGCCCCGCTGCTGAGCGTACATCGCTGCATGGTGAGTTTCAGCAGAACTTGGAAAGGCGCTCCGCCGGAGGCGCCGAAACCCAAGGGCAAGCAGCACAGCAGCTTGAAATGCGATGTGGGGCAACAGCCAAGGCGTCGGAATGGCACCTGGTGGCCTGTTCAGGCGTCCCTGCCTTCGCCTGCTGAGTTGGCTGGCCGCCGGACGCCGCCGCCGGCTTGCTGGAGCCGCAACCCATGGGAGGCCTGCCTTGGCCGTTTCTGAGGGGCAAGCTGCGGAGCGTCAGCCGCCGTCTCAGACCTGCTGTGCCTTCGCGGCGCCGTTGGCTGAGTTGCAGCCGCCGGCAGCGGGTCACCCGCTCAGATAGAGCGTGTGATTCTGCTTAAGCTGACAAATTTATTCGGCCGTTGGTCTGGCAGCGCAGCGCCGGCTGCGATGGCGTGTCTGGTCACTTGTGAGCTGACATAAGATCTCCTGGTGCGGCCGGCGCCGGCGAGTTGCTCTGGCCTTCGTGCACAGGAAAGCTGCAGCCCTATGACAAATGCACGAGCGCTGGGGTACCCTCGACGCCTATGCGCCCTCGAATTACAGCCAACAACGGATGGACTGTCGCCGGCAATTGCGAAGCTGGCTCGCAGCCCCAAACTTGCAAAGAGAGAGCGGGTGAGCCGGAACTTACAAATTCTGATACACGCAGCCACGGCCGCGGGTCGCGGCAGTCGCTGATGCAGTGTCAGATTTAACTGAGGAATATCTCGTCGAAATGCAACAAGTGCATCTTACTGCAGCCGAAAAGTGCCGAAAAGTGATGGCAAGAGTAGACCTGACGTCATGGATATCACCACAGGGCGGCTGAGGCACATACTCAAATTGGAATTCTGCCGTGAGTCACTTCTTCCTGTGTTTCTCTGCCGCGACAGCGAGCCGATTCAAAACCGTTGAATCGGCAGGTTGCAACCGCCGCTGGTGTCAGCAGGATCGCAGCATCACGGCTGCGCCGGCAGTGTGCCGCCAACATCAAGCTCGCGCCTGCCTCATTCCCACCTCATCCCCATGCCACAGCTGCATGAATTCCACAACAGCAGGACCGGATCCACCCCGCCACGCCACCCGCCGCAATACCTTCTCGAGGCCGCCCCCGCAGCGATGCTGCAGCGGCACCTTGGTCTAGAAGATCCTCTCTCCTCACAGTCCAGCCGTTTCACTCATCCCCCGCCGCCGCAAGCGCCGGCAGCGCAGCCTCCAGCGCCAGTGCCCAGTGCGTCCAGTGGGTGCCGCCCTGGCAGTACACCGCGAAAGGCGGCCGCAGCGGGCCGTCCGCCGACAGCTCCGCCGTTGATCCATCGATGAAGGTGCCGTCGGCAAACACCACCTCGTCGCCATAGCCGGGCGTCGCGCCTGCGGCAGCAGTTTGCCCCTTCTGCGTATCATCTCGAACGACGTGAGTTGAGCGCAAGCCAGGCTGCTGGCGTGCATGTGCTCCCTGTTGCAGCTCGACAGTGACTCCCTGTGCGCTCGCTGCGGGCAGGCAGCCGCAGCAACTTGAGTCAGGACCCACAGATATCCAAATTCGCACACCTGGCGTCGGCGTGATGTAGGAGCCAACGGGCGAAGCGCGCTGCACCGCGGCGCAAAAGGCCAGCATGCGCGCGCGGCTGCCGAGGCGCAGGGAGGTGATCGCGGATGGCGGAGCCGGCAGCCCGTCCAAAGAATGCGGCGGCGCCGCGGCCAGGCCGCAGCGCGCCGCGACTGCCGCCAGCAGCCGCCCCCCCTTGAGCGACTCACCCACCGTCTGCGGCGCCAGGAACAGGCCTGCGTCGTGAGCAGAAGTGACAGTTGTAATTTGGTGGTTGACTTGCATCCGCGTTCGCTCTGCCTATCTGCCCGCATCTGCAACACCAGGACAAAGCCGCTGGCAGGACCATCGCAAGTCAGCAAACACAAGGAAGGATTACGCCAACCACATGTTTCATGTTTCTACTAATTTCAACCTCTAGGAATCTTTGCTCCGCTCACACGTCCCTTGCCACATCCAGAAGCACGTCAGCGCACCTTGGAACACCTTGGAACATGAGGTGCAGCAGCTCCGCGGACACCGCGCCAGTGTCGAGGCCGACGCCGGGCGCTGTGAGGCGCATGTGCAGTCCATTCAAGCATTTTATATATAATCATATAACACACAGCAGCGCACCCTGGAACATGAGGCGCAGCAGCTCCGCGGTCACCGCGCCGGCGTCGAGGCCGACGCCGGGCGCGGTGAGGCGCGCCCCCGCAGCCGCCACCAGGTCCGCACGCCCCGCCACGTAGCCGCCCGTCGGCGCGAGCGTGCCGCCTGGGCTCTTGATCAGGCTGCCCATGCACAGGTCTGCGCCCACCTGCTCGAGAGAGAGAAATCACATAAAAGTGTCAGCATCGTGCTGAGGTGGAGTTTTATAGAGTTCAGTGACACGGCCTCACGGTGCGAGTGTGCCGCCGGGGCTCTTGATCAGGCTGCCACTCTGCTCGCAGTGAAACGCACAGTCGGATATGGACAGTGCCGCTCCGAAACTGGTTTTGAAAGCGCTCTGAAGCTTGATACTCACAGCAGACATCAGAACGCCATTTGCAGGCTCTGAGGTCAGCTACATAAATTTGCCTTCAGCCTCGATATTGCGTCTACTCTTTTCCGAAAGCAACAGGCAGGGATGTCCGGTTTCGGCAACTGTGAGGCAGCAAACCCACCGCGCAGGGCTCCGCCGGCTCGGTGAATTCGCCGTAGCAGTTGTCCACGAGCACCAGGCAGCGCGGCGAGGCCTCCCGCACGAGCCGCACTACGCGCTGAATCTCGGCAATCGACAGCGTCGGCCGGTCGGCGTACCCGCACGAGCGCTGCACCAGCGCCACCCGCGTCTCTGTGTTTCTTGCAAAGACAGAAAACACAGTGAGGAGCTGGCCGAAGCTGTGTGAGACCTGAGCTGCTGCAGGCTGAGCCAGCGCTGCACCAGCGCCACCCGCGTCGGAATGAAACCACGTAAGGAGTACCTGGAAAGCCATGTGATGGGGAAATTGCTGGAGGCGCTGACTGTTGTGCAGCCGTTCGAGCTGCTCGCTAAGCGGGCGGGCTCATTGAGCAGGTGCAGTCACAGCAGGCTCGCCTTCGCCGCTCTGCAGCTGGTCACCCGTTGCAGCCACCGGCGTCTGGTCACCGACAGCTGCTGTCAACTGCTGGGGACGCAGCGCTGCGCCGCTGCCGTCTGCATGCAAAGTGCTGCACATCTGGCTCGATGGCGGCCGTCAGCGCCCCCGACTTGCAAACCCACAGCCATTTGTATAGCAAAATGTGGTGTACCTGACGTGATGGCGGCAGGCAACGCCGCAAAGTCGATGGCGCCGCTGCCGGCCGCCGGCCGCGGCAGCTCGTCGTAGGCGATGCCCCACTCCGCCAGGCTGCCGTGCCCCGGCGTGCCCCGCAGCCCGATCACCTCCTCCAGCGTGTCATATGGCCTGCGCTTTTAGGGTTCAAGGGTTGAAGAGATGGTGCCACATGCACATCAGGGTGATTGTGACCATGCGGCACACGACGCCCCACTCCGCCAGGCTGCCGTTCCCCGGCGCGTCCCGCAGCCGGATCACCTCCTCCAGCGTGTCTTGCGGCCTGCAGTTGAATGGGGTTTAAAAGCTTTTCCGGCAAAATAGGAGTTCTGGCTCTCGACGTGCAAAAGAGCACATCATCTCGCACAGCGGCAGCCCGTGCGCGGGTTCCAGCGCAATCGCCACCATACGCCCCAGTCCTCCGGCACACAAAAGGCGAGAGAGGCTCAAGACATTGCTGGTCTCTGGGCGCAATGGCTGCTCAGCGCACCTGCCGGCCACGGCGAGCAGGCGGTCCCCGGGGCGCAGGCACGCAAACAGCGCGGTGGAGATCGCGTGCGTGCCGCTGACCAGCTGGCAGCGCACCAGCGCGGCTTCCGCGCCCATCACCTCCGCCATGACCTGCGGGCTTGCAGCGGGAAGTTCGTCAGGAACTGGTTTAGCATGTGTGAATTTCGTCGCTTCCATCGATGCATTGGCTGCCTGCGATGTTCTGTGCGCGGACACGGCGGCGGTGCGCACGGCTGCAGTCCGGGTCTGTGGGCAGTCTGGCGCGGTGAAGGCGCAGGAAGGAGCGAGAGCGATAGCACAGTCGCATCAGATATGGTGGACATCCGACAAGCATTCGACAACTGACACGCCTGGTCCAGCGCCGCTCGCCCCAAATCGCCATGGCCGTACCCAGTCGAGCCCGCGAAATGGTGCGGCCCGATCCGTGCATTCCGGAACGCAGTCTGCAGCGCGTTGCAAAGCAGTCGGACGACAGGAAGTGGGACATGCTATGTGATTTGTGGCGCTGCGTGGTGTGCATTTCTCAAGTGCGATACGACGAGCAGGGAGGTTCGTGCTGTGATCAACTGATTGCTCTTCGTAAGCCTGCCTGGATTTTGCTGCAAGAACTGCTGCTGGCAGGCGTGAACACTGAGAACCAGAACCACGATCAGCAGTGGCCAGCAGCACCTGGACACGCCGCAGGTTTGCGGCCACAAGACGGTCAATTGCCGCAAACTGCGGAGCGGCCGCCGATGCCGCACCCCACACCTTCGAAAACGGACACGGCACACGCGTTCGGTCTTGAGTCTGAGCAATCGGGGTTGCAGGACTTCCAAGATGCAGCAGGACATGGTGTTACATCATTACGGCCGCTGCGCCGTCGCCAGCGGCGGGTAAACTTAGATGCGATGCGGCGCACCACGGCCGCTGCGTCCTGCGTCGTTGCCGGAATGTCCTCAGCGGGCAGGCCGTTGCCGTTCGCGCTCGGCGGATGCGCCGCGAGCGACGCCGCCGCATGGCTCAGCGCGTTGCGCTGCGCTTCTGCGGCGTGCTGCGTTGCCGACGGCGACCGAAATGCCGGTGGCTCGGCAGCCCCGCCGCGGCCAGTCGCCAGCGGCCACTGCCGCGCATCCGAGCCTCCAGGCGACTGCCCGCCTGCAGATGAATCATTGCCGTCGGCCCCTGCCCAGCGTGTGCGGTTGGCGGACCGCGCCTCACCGCGAGGCGGCGCTCTGAGCGGCCGGCCGCCGCCGCCGCTGCCGCTGCGCCGCCTGCCGATGGCAGGTGCGTGGGGTCGGCGCGGGGGGTAGCACGGTGCCAGCGCTTTGACGTTCAGCTGCATGCCGTTTGAGCTGCTCATGGCAAATCTTTGGGCAGGTTGCACCTTACTGCTGACCAGCTGCTTCTAAGAGTCGGCGAACAGACAGCAGGGGGTCAAACCTCAGGCCAGGCCGTCGCGCTGACAAGATCTCAGAATGCGAGTCGAATGCAGAGTGTGGACACCACGGTGTGCTGCTCAAGCGTGCAAACAGCGTCGTTGGACGCCCAACATGAGCCTACTGGCGACCTAATTCATATGCACCCTGATGCACTCTTCGCAGTTAATGTTCCCGGGGAGATTCGTACTGCTCCGTACTACTCGTATTTGGAGGACATGTTGCAATTTTGAGGTACTGGTGATACAGACGTCGCGCGCGCGACAAAGCTCAGCACAGTCTGCAGAGCGCAGGTCGATTTCGAAGAGGTCCTTGGAGGCCAGTCACAGCGTGACACCTCACGTTGATGCCGGTACTGGCGGTGTTGTCGTGGTGACGTAGGTTTCGGTGAGGGACTCGAGCCCCGAGAGGCCCCTTTCAAACAATCAGCACAAGTGCCTATGGCAGACACACTGACTCGCAGCCACGGGGCGGAGGGCCTGCGTCTCCTCGATGGCACGGTGCCCGGCTGGTTAGAGCAGCACGGCATCACCAGCCAGCCTGCCGCAGAGCCCAGCCCAGCGCGCAAAACGATATCGCGCATGTCGGCGCCGGTCGGCCTCATGCAAGCATCATACAGGCGGGGCCTGCCGTCTCATAGCAGCCGTGATGGCCAACGTGGCGAAGAAGCCACGCCCAATCAGGCATGCCACGTCCACTTGAATTTAGATAATTTTCCCCGCGCGCTCTCAGCGGCCTCGTGGGCTGCGCGGCCATGCACGCGGGCAATATGCAGTAACCTGTCTCTCTACCGTCTGAGACGTGCAAAAATATGCTGCGCTCATTGCTGTGGACGCTCGTCGACCGTACTGACTTCTGGCACGAGGTTCTCGCGTCTCAGCTTGTGCTGATCACGGCTCCCATGCATCTGCCACATGCATACTTGCACAGAATTCCTTTGTACCGAGTCGGTTTTGCTGCATCGGCCCAGCGAGCATGTTCATCGTACCGGGACCTCGCCAGCCACATCAATCATCGTACCGGTCTATGTTTAGCCTGACCCTGCAGCCGACGGAGGCCCCTGCGCAGGAACGGATTCGCAAAGATGCAAAGCAATGACTGAATGTCGCACACACCTGGCCGCAGGCTCGCCCGTCGGTGCGCATGGACTCCGCTGGCGAGATGAATGGTAGCGGCGGCAGCCCCTCTGGCGGCAGATACATGATGGAGTACGCCCGCAAGCTGGCCGCGGCGCAGGCCAGGGCCGGCGTCTCGGCGCCCATGCAAACGGTGAGCCGTCTCAAATGCCAGACACTTTCCTCTTGCACTGGCAAGTGGCGCATGAATCACATGCGGCATGACGGCTTGTCTTACGAGCAACTCCCACACATGCTTCCGCCGCTTTTGTGGTCTCACAAGGCTATGCATCGCTGTGCCCAATCTTCATTCGCCAGCAACTTGCATACCGCTCAGCAGGTCGGGGAGTCAGCAGACGTGCGCAGCATGCGGCCATCCGGCTCTATGCAGCGGCACTCAGAGGGCTCCGCCGCGCCCAGCATCCGACGCGCGTCGGCCGTCGGCGGCGGCGGCGCGGGGCGCCCCAGCATCCGCCGCGCGTCCGCCGCGTCTTCGGTCACCAGCGGCGGCGGCGTGCACCCGCGTCCTTCTATCCGACAAGGGTGCGCCCGCTGCTCGATGCACGTTTGTATAGGCAACATGTCAGCTGCCTCCCGGACATGCTGTCAGTTGCTCGACAGCCAGCACTGAAGCAACCAGGCAATGAACAAGTAAGCCCGACTCAGTCGGAAACACCTGTGGGCGCAGGTCTCAGGGATCAGGCGCCACGCTCATGGGTGGCGGCGCTGCCTATGCAACGATATCGCGGCTGTCGGCGGCCAGCGGCGCCGCCGCGACGCGGCAGCAGGATGACGACCAAGAGGACCAGCCGCGGCTGCGATGGCGGCGCGTTGGCCGCGTCTTCAACGCTCTCGGCGCCGATGCCGCCCCCGGCGCCGACGCTGGCCCGAGCGTTAACGACGTCAATCAGGTGTCGGCTAGTCACCATCTATCGCCACCCTGTTGTATGCTAGAGCATGTGCTGACATCAAAAGGCTTAATGTCACGCCGTGTCACTGCACAGACGCTGGAGACCTTTTCAGGTTGCACACCGCCGTCGACGGCGCCACAACTGCCGCAGTTTCGTACTGAAGATCCCCAAGGGCCTGCCCAGAAGTCGGTCTTGAGCTGTGCTCGTGGCTGCAGGACGTCGCACCAGTGCCGTCGGTCGGCGAGGACCGGGCAGCACTCATGCGCCGCATCTCGGCGCTGGCCGTCGCAGAGGACGCCGCAGCGGCGCCGCCGGCAACGCTGCCGCAGCCGCCGCCGCTGGCTGCGGAACTGCTGGCAGAGCCGCAGCCGCAGCCAGCGAGGCCGGTCTCACGGCTAGAGGTGTGCCAGCGCATGATATGAGGAAGGTTTCCGGCAAGATCAGCTCAGCACCTGCCCGCGAAAGCGGCGCCGCATGCTGTGGACTTGCTTGATGTGTTGGCGACACGCCGTGCACGCAGGCATGTTTTCTATCTCTCATCTCACATTTCTGATTGTTTTTTTTCGCAGATGGTGCAGGCGTACGGCAGCGTCCGTAGCGATTCCGCCAGCAGCCACGATGACAGCCTGGAGTTGCTGAAGGTGTACCAGCAGGTGTGCTTTCAAGCATGACAGACACACCAAAACATCGCTGTACGGATTGGTTGTCCACCTTTTGTTCCCTTCTCGCAAACCTGCGTGATTGCAGCTCTTGCAAGACCGCCGCCCGCCTGTCTGCAGCTTTGGATGCATGCTTGTCCCGTACAGCCAGCCTGCTGAAATGCGGCATGCAAGATTTGGCGGCGGCCTGCCCGCTCAACTGCTCGAAATTCAATTGCGGCTGTGACATCTCGATCAACCTGAAGTCGTCTCAAGGCACTGCATCCTGCTCAGAGTCCGGAGGAGGGCGGCATGAGGCATCAGGCGGACTGGCGGCCGGTGCTGGCCGTCATGGCGCTCAGCCCGCAGCAGAAGCGCGCCACTGCGGACGCGCGTGCGGCCCTGGGTGCGTGGTTTCTCTTGCATCCGCAGTGCATGGAGCCTGCAGCGTGTGTTGCCATACTTGCAACTTTGGCGTCAGCGGCGGCATTCTCCCTTCCTCGGAGCTGCTCGAGCATGGCATTTGGTCCTGTGCTGTGCTGTTTGGGTGCTTGTCCTCCGGGGTCCACAACCTGACGGCAGCCACCGTTGAAAGTTGAAAGTTTGACGCCGTCTGCGCCTAGAAGGGCGTCAGGCGTGAATAAAGCGACAGGATTCCCAATCCCCTAGTTGCTGACAGACAAGTCTGACACTTCGCTAAGAGCGCAGGTTGCCCATGCCTCGCGAGGCCACAAGCATTGCAGCCCCACTGAAGTCGAGAACAGAGTCGCAGGCCACACTACTTCGTGGCTCTGCGCTTCTGTCCCCTTGAAACGGAAACTCGCCCACGGTCAAAAGGCAGGCCATCCATCTGGGCAGGAGAAACAGGGTTTTCCACAAGCAGCTCAGCATGCTGAGGAGGCGAAAGAGATGCAGAGGGTAGAGGCGTAGCTCTGGGCCGGTCGATCGGTGACGGGGCAGCAGGCTGTCCCGGCGCCGGTGCCGGCGCGCCTGAGGTCTCCGAAGAATCGGATCTGTGCAGCCGAAGCACTGAAATACTATAGCCAGCCTCACATCCATGTGCCCATACAGCTGACGTGGTGGTTCGTTCATGTCTCCCCCTCGCAGACCAGGCGCTGCGGGAGCTACACGTGAAGCGGGCGGCGCTATACAAAACGCTGTGCAGCTTCGCGACGACGGAGGCTGATGACGGCCTCGAGACTGCCATCTTCGACTGCAAGCAGGTGTGCCTTGTTACTCTAGTCAAGCAAGTATGAGTATCAGTCCTTCCTGCTTGTAAACCGTGACGGAGCCCGACGACGGACTGGGCTCGTCATCTGCGACTGCAAGCAGGTGCGCATTGCAATTTCCTGCAGTTGCCCATGTCCTGTCTCGCTTTCGATGTCCCCTTATGCCGTGGGCCCGAGCTCTTACACATATATGACCACGACGCTGTCAGCCCGACCATGTTGCGCCGCCGCCCGCCGCAGGAGCTGGTGAGGAGCGAGAGCGCGGACGCAAAGGAGCTGCGCGCTTTTGCTAATTGCTTTGACCAACCGCCGTGGAAACGCTGCTGCCGCAGGAACTGGTGAGCAACGAGGGCGCGGAGGCGGAGGAGCTGCGCGCGTTCCGGTACCACGTGCGCTCGGCGCTCGCGGGGCCGCTGCTGCGGGCGCGCCCGGCAATCGCGGCCGCGGCGCCTGGCGCCGCGCCGGACTTTCTGGCCCTGACGGACATGATCGTGGTGGAGCTGGCGTCCGAGAACGGTGGCGGCAGCGGCGGGGCGCCCCATGCGCCGCCGCCGCCGATGCGTCGCCGCAGCTGCCCCGCGACCAATGCAAACACGATCACAGAGGACGAGGAGGGGGAGGCAGAGGCGTGAGGCGCTGCGGTCTGCGGGCAGTGGGGATACCCAGTCCAGCTCGAGCATTCGAGGATCTTCTGCAGCGGCGGCGGCGCTGCAGCTGACACGGCTGCACAACAGAACATAAATATGTGCGGGAGCACCTACATCAACGTCAAAACATAGTGCAAGCAGAGAACCCCCACACGGTCTGCAAGAACGTATTTCCACATCAACCAACGTCAAAGTGAAAACACGTTCTCCGAGTAGCGGCGCAGGTGGTGCAGTTCAAGTTCACAATGGATTGTAGGATGTCAGGATGCATTGGATCTGGAGAGGAGTGGGTACCAGCAGTAGCTGTTGGCGCAGAAAATAGAGTGCATGCCTGCTCCCCAGCATAGGTTTGGCTTTGCATATTGGGCCACCTCTACCAATTGCATCAATTCCATCAATGCCGCCGCCTCCGCCGCTTGACACCTGAAACTACCAGACAACACTAGGGTATTTTTGAGAGGAGTCTATCTGTCTGTTTGATTGCTTCAGCCTCTGCCGAGTTTTCTCATGACAACATTCCTTGGTTTTGTAAGATGCGGCGGAGGCATTTGTAGATGGCGGGCACTCGCTAGCTGTACTAGATTTGCCTTCGCTCACTTTTTACATGACCACGTTGTTACGAAGCTGTCTTTGAAAGCAAACACCCCGCTCTGGGCACGAAACGAATTTGCTGTGCCGCCGGACAATGACGGGCAACAAAAGAAAACCAAAGCCCAAACACAACGGCGAGACAAGGGTATGCACGACACAAATGGCGGTTCAATTCTCGATTCTGTCCTGCCTGTGCTGCCCGCTCGTTGTCGCTCATGACCTCATCCTGCTAGTGACACGCGTGTCATTGGGGCGTTTGCGTGCGGTGTGAACGCACTGCCTCGTGAGGACCGCTGCCCGTGAAAAGGATGGAGAGTCGCTGCTGCCCAGCGTCGGAGGTACACTGCGGCCTCTAGCAGTCTATGAATGTAGCACTCTGGAAATAGTCATGTCTTACCCTGCGGTCCCCGCTACGATTTCAGGAGCGGCCGCTGGGTGCATGGTGAATGATGATGCAAGCCCAGCAGCATGTTCTCAAAGTGGTGCTGCCGGGGATAGGTTGGCAGTCGGGTACTCGTGAAAGTTACGAGGCCGGGTCACGTGCCGTCACGTCTCCAGGCCGCCAGAGCGGGGGTGACCCTCACAAAGCTCACCCCGCGCCTCGGCGACGTCGGCTGGCGGCGTCATGCGGCTTGGGCGCCAGCGGGGGTCTCGTGTGATTTCGTGTCAGGGTAGGGTTCGTCTGCCGAGGTGCGCCGGCACACTCCAGTCTTGGTGGCGCTTGGCGAAGCCACCGCCAGGCGCTCGCGAGCTGCCATGCCGCTTCACAGGCATCCTTCACAGCGTCATGCTGATGAAGCGCGAGGAGGCGTCGTTCGCGTCAACATGAAGGCGGCCGCCGCCGGCGCCCAGCTCGCCGGACGCCAGGCAGTCCATCTCCATCGAGTCGGCGGAGTGGTATGCCGACAGCAGCGGCGAGGCATGCGCTGCGCTGTGGGAGCGCAGCCGCTGCTGCTGCTGCTGCCAGCCGGGCGGGGCGCCGGTCAGCGGCGCCATCGCCTTGCGCTCCATCGGCGCCGGCTGCCGGTCTGCCCACGGCTGCGGGCGCTCCTGCGGGCGGCCCTGCCCCGCCTGGTGCTGCTGCGGCAGCCAGCGCTGCGCCTGCGACTCGCCGCCAGCCGGCTGCTGCAACGATCGTCGTTGCGGCTGCGGCTCGCGGCTGGCTGGCTGCTGCAACGACCGCCGCCGCGGCTGCAGCCGCGGCAGCTCGGGCAGCGACGGCCCAGCGACGGGCGTGGGCCGCGGCAGCGGCGGCCCCGCCGGCCACAGCATGCTGCCCTGGCTGTGCGAGCGCAGCTCGCGGCGGCAGCGCTGCGGCGCCGCGTGCGCCTCGGCGCAGGCGGCCACCAGCTGGATGATCTCGGCGGCGGACTGGCGGCAGGCGCCGCGGTCGGCCGCCGTGAAGCGGTCCATGGCTGCCACCTGTTGGTCAAAAGATGAAAGTTGGTCGACAACAATAAGACGACAGCGGGTCACAGCGGTCGTACAGCTCAGTACAAGATGTCGGGGATGGCGATGCATGATCGCTGTGGCAGGTCAGCGCTGAGGTCAGCTCGTCAGCTGTTGCCTGCATCAGGAGCTGTGCTGTTGAGTGAGGTCGAAGACGATATGGAGGCTGATCATCAGGACATAAGTGCATTTATGAGTCTCAATCAGATGGGTCAGCAATTCGCTGATCAGTAGCAGGGATCACGCACCAGGCGGTTGTTGACGACCAGGGGCGGCAGGCAGGGGTGCGCGCTCGCCAGCCAGCAGTAAGATTGAATACCAGCTGCAGATCAGCGGTGTTCAGTGGAAACTACGCACCAGGCGGTCGTTGACGACCAGCGGCGGCAGGCAGGGGCGCGCGCTCGCCAGCCAAGGGTGCTCCGCCACCTCCTGCAGCGTCGCGCGCTCGTGCGGCATCGGGCGCAGCATGCGGGCCAGCAGGTCCTGGCACTCTGGCGACAGCTGTGCGGCGGAAGCAGGAGGATGGTCGATGGCTGTTCTCAAGACGGCACTTGCGGGTGATCGACATGAGAAGCCAATGGAACAAGTGCAGCAGCAGCTGTCAAGCTGCAAGCACCAAGCAGCTGCATGATGCGATCTGGCAGGCAGCAGGTTTTTTTTTTTTTTTTTTTTTTTTTTTTTAAGGGAGCAGCAGGACTGCAAGAGTCCGGTAGGCAATATCGCCGATGTGAGTGGCGCTGCACCAGCGGAATAATGCGCACGTGAGGCACCGGCTGCACGTCGCCCTTGACGATGCGCGCAAACATGCGCTGCATGCGCACGACGTTGCATGCCTCTGCGTCCGCTGGCCGCGCGAAGGGGAAGTCACCTGCACAGCATCATGTGATTAGTGTGAGCACCGGAGTTGGGCGCGACTGCAGTGTCTGCAGCACGATAGCAGGGTTCAAGGTTGAGGGTTGACGCGTCCTCCAGAAGTCACACAGAGCAGCTGCCAAGCAGCGGCCGTCTGCACACTGCTGCAGGCGTCCGTCGTCTCATGGTCAATAGAGGCAGGTGCATGTATTTAAAGGCGCACCCGTGAGCAGGACGTACAGGCTGACGCCGCAGGACCACACATCCGCCTTCTTGCCGTCATACTTGTCCTCGAACAGGACCTGCGCACACAGTCATGGAGGCACGTCAGCCCAAGTGGCCGCCACACCATGCCTGCACAACATTCAGACCCACATGCAGCGGTTCCGTGAGCAGACGGCTTTGCCATGTGTGCAGACTTGCGCGCCGTTCAAGCACAGGGCTGTTGACCTGGCGCCTTTGGGTTGTAGTATTTTGTGTTCAAATATTGAAAGTGAAAGCACGAAATGAGGGCACCTCGGGTGCCGCAGGTGGACTTGGATGCGCAACCTTGAGGGGTTTTATCGACCATTCACCATCATCATTGTGAAGACGCACCTCGGGCGCCATGTACTCGGGGGTGCCGCAGGTGGACTTGGAGACGGACTGCCCCAGCTCGTCCTTGGAGTAGCCGAAGTCGCAGATGCGCAGCATCGGCCGCGGTCCCCGCCCGTGCAGCAGCATGTTGTCCAGCTGCAGGGTTGGAAAACACATGCAAGGTCATGCTGTGTGGCAGGGAGGGGGCCATGCATGCTGACTTGCGCTGAGTAGAGCGATGCAGAGCATTGGTCCCACCACAGATTCACCGCCAGACAAGCAGACTTGCCCGAGAAGGCGCGTCACACATGCTGGAGGGCAATGCTGCACAGCTAGTGGCGGCAGCTGTCACACTGAAGACGGCTTCAGAGCCTGATCTGAAGATGGCAATCAGCTGGGATGGAGTCACGGAGCCGCTCTCACCTTTATGTCGCGGTTAGCGACGCCCAGGCGGTGGCAGAACTCAACGGAGCACACCAGCTGCTGCATGTACCAGGCCGCATCGGCCTCTGGGATGCCGTCAAGCTGCGGCGCAGGGAGGTTGTAGTCAGAGACATGCAGCAGCAGGGATGAGCATTCTCAGTCAGTGCACAGCACAACCCGGCGCTGTACTTTGACCCGGCGCGGCTTGCCGCCTCCGCAGTATCGGCGAAACGTTCGCCAGCAGGGTGCCTTGACGTATCCTCTCAACGGGTGCAACAGAAAGCATGGTTCGTGTCACCTCGAAGTGCCAAAAAGGAGCAGTCAGAAAAAGCGCGCGCACCCCCTGCTGGCTGCGGTCATCGATGAGCTCGCTGAGGTCGCCGCCAGAGGCGTATTCCATGACGATGCCCAGGTGGTGCATCGTGGGGAACACCTGCGGCGCAGGGTTCAGGTCAGCATTGAGCCTTCTGCACACCATGCTGGGGGTTTGCTTCGCCCCGCCATATCCATCAATCGAGTCAGTCGCTGCAGGGGCCAGATCGAACCGCCCTTGGCTTGGCCTCGCTTGCGGTGCCCGCTGGGCCTTGGCGCGGCTTGCTGCTCACCGCCGAGGAGGCAGCTGTGCGGCCTGGTGTACAGCAGAGCAAGAGGCCTCACCTCCAGCAGCTGCACGATGTTTGGGTGCCGCCCGACCATGCGGTGGTTGAGCAGCTCGCGCGTTATGTGCTGCGCGTCGAATTGCGGCGCGCCGGGGCCGCGGTGGATGAACTTTATGGCCACCTCCTGCCCCGTCCGCAGGTCCAGCGCCAGCTGCACGAAGCCCGACGTGCCCCTGCAGGGCATTGGAAACTTCCCTTGGGTATTGGCCAGGGGAACATGTTGACAAGGATGCAACATATGTTGGCTCCAGCGGCGTGCGAGGCGCCCGCAGCGGCTGGCAGCAGGGCGGTGACTGACAGCGGGCAGGCGCTCGGAAGGCATACAAAGGCACCCCATTTTGCGTCTGTCGCGACAGGTACAGTACCGCGCTGATGTATTGATTGCATGCTTGCCGCACACTGGGCAACTACACTGTAGTAGTACAACCATGCAAGTCGTGCATACGAGCAGGCTGCTGTGCCTCTTGCGACCTGAACCGTCACGGAGCGAGCTGTTCCTGGCTGCCAGTACCATCGAGCGGCGGCGCCAGCGAAGCTGCCAGGCAAAGTTGTTGCGGTGGGCGTACCTGTTCAGGTCGGCGACCCATCGGTAGTAGTGGTGCCCGACCAGGGGCTGCTCGAGAGCCGCGTTCGAAGGCAGCGTGGGGACTGTGCTCGACCTCCTGGCAGCCGCCGGGCCGTTGCTGGCGCTCCTGACCCATCTGCACACGATATAACACATGTGGCGATCACCACGTTGCGACTCCACACTGACCATCGAGACGCCCCAGCACCACCGGTCCAAGACATGGCCACCGTAGATAGACCGTCTTGGATGAAGCGATTCATCTCTATCGAAAACTCGCTGATTGGCAAAGGCGTTGGGACCAGCAACAACAAAATAAGCGGTTGATGAGTGCTGACACACTGTCACAAGACCCACCACTTGTACCCACCACGAGCCACAGAGCCACGAAAAAATATCTGCTACGGTCAAACACAGCAGTTTTGCTTTCCAGCACCCATGAAGAGCCGCCTCTCAGCAGGGCAGCAACTAGGGCGACTGGCCTTGGCCCAAGACGCCAACAGTGCGTACAAATGCGCCTGTTCAGCGAAGTAATGCCGCTGCCATGTGAGTCCCAATCACCACAGCTGGCCGCTCGAGGCGCAGGCTAGTGGGAGGCTCGGCGCGGCTTGGCTAGCCTGCTGACTCGCTGCTGACCACCGGCTGGTATGTACTCCGGCCGTTGTGCAGCCGGATGGTAGGTGGGTGTGACTTGCAACCTACCCGTCAAGGTCCATGGCGGCCGGCCGGACCACATCCGCAGAGCTGGTGTGCAGGCGCCGTTGCGGCAAATCCTGTGATGGGGCCGGCGCCTCACGCCGGACCTCTTCGCGCCCCACAATCATCTCGGCAGCCTGCAGCTCCTGCTCGTTCGCTGAGTCGCCGCGCATCCGCCGCACGCGGCCGCTGCTGCGCCAGCTCGCGAGCCGGAGTTTGCCAGGCCACCCCATGTGTGCGTGCGAGCTCGCTGCGGCTGGCGCCTCGACTCCTCCGCCCTTCAAAAGCGGGTCGCTGGGGAGAGGCTGCCTATCTGGACCTCCAGCCAATACCGCCGTCCACAGCAAATCAGCGCTGTATTGCCGGCTGGGGCTGGGCTGTCAATGAGGCGAGCTCTTGAACGGCGCAAATTTGAACAGTAAAGCTGTTGGGTGGACTGGGAAGTCGAGTCGGCTGATTTGCAATTGGGAACCCGCGATGGAACCTGCGTTTGCCGCTGGCCGACACTGGCGCTGAAAAACTAGATTAAGCTGCCAAGTGTCACGAACAAAGATAACTCGCGACAATTGCAAAAGTAGTGCTTAATGTGTACCATCCAGCCACTACCATGGAGGTTGGCCTTTGGTGAGAAGTTGGTGCCAAATTTTGAGATTACAGCTGGCATTTGTACATTTACTCAAAGTCGAAAGTCACCTACTACTTTGCCCGTTGCAAAGGCTGCACCAAGCCGGATCGAGCGGCCTGCCCGTTCCCACAGTCACGGCAGGCGGGAGCGCCGCGGCGCCAATATCCGCAAGCACAGCGGTTCAGCTGGCAGCGCTCTTGCGTTGTCCCGGCTGCCGTTTCAACACTGTGTCCCCGATTGTGCATCATGGCTTTCAAAGCCAGCATCGGCGGGCGCACGTGGGCCTTCCCTGGCCCACATTGTTTCCCTCACGCGTCCTGCTGGCGCGCCGCCAGCGCCTGGACGGCGGTGCACACGACGGTGTTGACGATGTCCGGCACAGTGCAGCCACGCGACAGGTCGTTGACCGGCAGCCGCAGCCCCTGCGCGGGCGGACGCATGCATGAAGCTCAAGGGAAGCTTCAGCATTGAGGAAGCATCGGCGGGTGTGCACAGGACGTGTGTCAAGTGTGCGGGTACCGCAATCCTGATGCGGGCTTCACATCACACAACACAACATGCTTGAACAAACACCTGGCATGCACCGTTGACAGCTGTGGTCTTGCATGACAATTTCACTGCATGCTCACCTGCATGATGGGGCCGATGGCCAGTCCCCCGGTGCTCTGCTGCACTGCCTGCGCACGCCACAGGAAAGGGTCGGCGGCAATGATTGGTCTAGCTGGTCAGGCTCTACTGACCAGCCAGACCCCGCTGGACAGCATGCCAACAGCGCCGACGCGTGAAAGCCAGCGTATTTGCTTCCAGCGGCGCCTCTTGCGTCGACCAATTCAGCCTGGAAAACGTCTCATTCGGTGAGGTGACCCATGCGCGCACCTTGTAGGTGTTGTTGGCGCTGTTCAGGTCCGGGAAGATGAGTACGTTGGCCTGGCCGGCAACCTCGCTGTGCCCCTGTCATGTGCGTGTGGACGCTGACATCAGACATTCAAATGAGCACACCGACATCCTGGCATGACAGACTGTGCCTGCCCGCCGCAGGCTGGCAGGCGGCGGGCAGGCACAGGGCCGGAAGCTGCACATGAGGCCGGGCGCTTCCCCCCACCTTGATTTTGACGGCGGCAATGGCCGGGTCCACTGCAGCATCGTACTGCAGCGGTCCCTCCACTAGCAGCTCTGGACGTTTCTCCCTTACCAGTGCCACCGCCTCCTTCACCTGCAAATTCTAGCGCTTTTGTTGTGCGAGGCCGCGCACTTGCACAACTGCCAGCGCCGCATCGCGGGCGTCATGGCTTGACAATCGGACAGGGTGCCGACACTCAGCCAGAGAAGCACAGGTGGAACCGTCAGAGACAATGCATGTCTGATACACGCAAAGTCGGAGAACCACCTACCTTTTCGACTTCCGCGCCGCTGCCAGAGGCGCCGGTACTGTATGACAGCATGGCCACGCGCGGCGGGTCGACGCCGAACGCGGCGGCCCTGAGCATGGGAAACGGCAAGGCAGCGTCAGCACTGACGGCATTCGTTCGTAGAAGAAAAGTCATCGGCGAACAACCTGGTCGAGCTGCTGCGTGGTGGCAGCCTCAAAGCAGGAAAGTACACAACCCCACGTGTCCGCGGAGGCGATGGCGATGTGCGCCAGGTCCAGTGCAGAGGGGCTGACGTTGACTGCACAGTCTCCGTACACCAGCACCTGTTGCAGCCATTTGAGACAAGGATGAGCCATGAGGGGAGGATGCAAACGCAGGCAGAATGGCGCCCGGCTGGATGGGGCGTCTTGGCATGCACCCTCAGAAAACTGCAAGCGAGTCAAGGCGGCGAGAATCGAATGCACCCGGTCGGGCAGGCACATGAAGAAGACGGAGGAGACGAGGGGGATGGCCTTGGAGCGCAGCACTTGCAGCCCCGGCCGGATCGTCGCCGCCGTCGTGTGCACCGCCCTGCACGCTGGAATCTGCCACTTCCGACGCATCATTGCGAAGCTGCCACGACACAGGCAGCAGCGCGGCTGTTCGGAGAGTGCTGCGAGCTGGCAGACGACGGTTGCCGTAAGAGGAGTAGGCAGCACGTAAGAATAGCGATGCACAGGACGCACCCGCTGACCATGCCGTCGGCGTCGCCGGCCGCCACTGCCATGGTGCCCCAATAGTTGACATCCTGTGCGTGTTTGAACGCTGACAGTCATCACCAGCTGTTGACAGCATCGGATGGCACACTTGAGTACTGCCCACATCAAGGCATGCATAGGGCCACTGGCAGGCTGGTGCGGTGCAGCCTCATGCACTTGTGTGACACAGGCAGAGAAGCATACCTCAAGCATGTCTCTTGCCATGTCAGGCGTCGTGCCCTGCATCAGCGCCACAGCCGATGCAAGTCAGCAGCTGTTCAGCGCAGGGCGTTGGTGACTGCCTTTCGCATAACAACATGAACACAGCATGCCGGCAGTCCGAATACAGTGCGCTGCAGAAACAGCACCTTGTTGACAGCAGACAGCGCCGCTCAGGCAGCGTGCAATGAGTGTGCAATGAGTGATGCGAGTGCCGCCGCACCTTGTGCTTGCGCGCCTCGCACAGCAGGTCACATAATGCAGCCGCAGCTGATAGCGTATTCAAACCGACTGAGCCGAATTTGGCTCGCGCACCTTGTGCCTGCGCGCCTCGCACAGCAGGTCCACATACTTCTGCTGCCGCGGCGAGGTAGCGGGGTCCGCGATGGTGCACCTCGAGATGTCCACGCCCAGCTTGTCTGCCTCCGCCTGCGGCCATAACAGAGTGCGGTGTGCATTACATGTGTGAAATGCGGTCAGAGCTTACGACAAAATAGATGGAACGGACATGAGAGCAGCGCTTTGACATTGCCCTTGCCGCCCAGCAGCGCGATGCCCGCAAGGCCGCTGTGCGACACGTGAAGCAGAAGTTCAAGCCCTGCAAACGACTCGTTTCTCTGCTGCTTGGTGTCCTCCATGCCGCCCAACAATACGACGTCCGCGGGGCCGCGGGCATGATGTATTAAATGGCCTGTTTCACTACAGGGATGACAAATCTGCACCTTGATATCCTCCTCGCAACCCAGGAGCACAACATCCGCGAGGTCGCGCCGGGTGATCTGCTCGGCCGCCTGCAGCACCCGCGCTTCAAGGCCCTCCGGCAGGACGATGCGCCGCCGCGACTCCATGCACCTGCGCTTGTCAGTGGGAAGCTCATCAGCAAACGAGAGGGACGTAGCGAGACGGGAGAACCCGTGCATGCCTTGCATTGAGCTTTTCCGCACTGCTGGCCTGCTGTGATGCTGGTGCCAGCGCAGCCCTGATCCATGCACAATTTGGAGATTGAGGGGGTTTAGAGTTCAGTACAAACGGTACAAGACATGTTGGAACATGTGCCGGAAATTCTCCCCGAAAACACAGCCGATCAAGTCCGGCTAGGGTGGGCACGACCCTCACCATTGCACTTTTGGCAGCCGAAGATGCTTGCATGGTCACGTACGTCGAAAAGCGTGCCTGGGCAGAAGTCGGTGATCATAGTACCGGTCTGGAAGCTGTCGACTCAGCTGTACCACTAAATGTTACTGCAACTGGCAACCAGCAAAAAGTGAAATGAGTGAAATACCGGCCGGGGACGAGGAAACAATGCGTATGACGCGGCTCGGACGGTGGTTCTAAGCCTTGGTTATTTCCAAGTCTTACACCGTTCTCTGGCTAGTTACCAGATTTTTCCTCGTCATCAGCCCCTTCTCTCTCTCACTCTCTGTGCACCCCAATACACACTGGGACCCAGGGATACTGCGCTGCGCCAACTACTTTGCGCGAACATCGCGCGAGGGTGGCTACAAAGGCCCTGCTCACCAGCAGGGAGAGAAGGGACGCACCGTCGCTGCAGGGTGCGCATGAAGGCCTTTGGGGTTTGCCGCTCTGTCGCCGGCGGAGCGTGCAGCGCCGCCGCCAGAGCCTCACCGTCCACATGCCTGCACGTCGACGTGTCCAGGTGTCAAGTGCCCGCGAGATATCTTGACGCCTAGCTGTCATAATCGACTATCTGTGTTGCTGTGGTGGCCAGCTTACTGGCCATTTCGGTATGCTGCCAGCACAGCTGATGGCGGCACCAGGCCAATGAGAATGCGCCGGCGGTATTGAGTGCCAGCTGATATCAGTTGCAGCTTGATGATGGCTGCCGACACCTGGCGCCGGCTTTGGCGTGCCGCCTAAAGGTGGCCATGTGCCAACAAATGACCGCTGTATACAATGCATACAGGAGCGCCTGGTCCAGTCCAAATAGGTTCCCCCGGCCTCAGCGCTGCGCCGGCAAGCACAGGCAACGCCTGCTGTGTGGACACTGGGCAGACTCACCGTGCGAACAGCGTCTTGGAGCGATCGATCTTGCCGGCGGATGTAGGAAGCACATCGCCGCCCTGCAGGGCACGCAGCTGCGCCAGCACCTGTTGGCAGCAGCTACTGATGAAGACTGTGTCCCAGAACTCGAGTGACAGCCGGAAGGCGGTGCCTGTGTGCACGACCTTCACGACCTTCACATGCCATCAGGATGCCCACTGCTCTTGTAGGACCATGGCCAGCATGGGACTTGCTGGAACGGCGTGGTATTCCGTCCGCATCTAGGTCCAGATGTCGGTGCCCTGGACCCTGCAGTAGTGTCAGGGTTTGCCCACCTCATGCAGCGGCTCCTTTGCCAGCAGCACCGGCGCCCGGAACACGGAGCCCATGGACCCAGACTCCAGGATGCTACGCACCCGCGGGTCTGCGGTGTGAATACAGGGTCTATTAGGCGAAACCCAGGTGAGATCAGGGGCGTACAGCATTCCCAACAGGCAGTGTGTCCGCGCAGTGGCGTACCTAACCAATGAGCCCGATGGCACCCGTGGCGGCTCATGGATCAAGGCGCCCAGTGTCCCAATGGGGCTGTCCAGGGCCCCATTTGGCGCTGACTTGCAGGGCGCACTAGAGAGGTGCTTGCGCTGTGGGCTCTCGGGACAACAATGCGTGCGCACCCATCCGATCTGAGTCGGTGATGAGCACGCCAGCAGGGTGCGGCCCGCCGCCCGCCGCCTGCAGCACAGATCTGGCGCCTCATCCGGGGGAAAACAACGGACCCCAATGCTTGCCAGGAGCAGGTGCAGAGTCATCAGAACACACCTCAGGGAGCGAAGCAGCTGTGCACCTAAGTGTTCACCCGCACAGGCAGACGGAAGGTTCAAGAGGGGACCCGATCGACCGTGGCGGAAAGCAGGCAAAGAGTGCACATTTAAACACCTGTGCGGCGCCGATGCCCAGCACGATGTCAGGGCGCGAGGCGGGGGTGATGACCAGCGGCCGCCCTTGCGAGGCGTCCACGTCGTGCAGCATGTCTGTCAGGCTGCCGGCCGCGACCACCACCTGCGGGCCAAGACAAGCAGCACGCGCTCGGTTCTGCCACACCTTGTAATCATTGCAAGACCCAGTGTGACTTATGGAGCATTTCAGTGGTCCGCTGACCTCCGCCATCCTGCCTCCCTCGCGCTTGGCTGCGCCTTGCCAGCTGCGCCATTGCAACTCGGCTGCAGGCCGCCTGGCGAACCCGGCCAGCCACGCCGGCGGTGGGCTCTCTGTCAGACAGCCTTCCGCACAGCCCTCTGAAATGCCACATTGATGGCAGCGGCAACGGCCAGCGGCGCCTTACCCGGCCTGCCGCCAGGTGCGCCCGCATGTTTGCAGTTGCTGTGCAAGGTGCAGGGCTGGGGGTAAGCTCAGGATGTACCATGTTGGCGGCGGCGCCAGGAAACGCCTCCAACCCTCCCACCAAGTGCGCTTGCGAAATCAAAGCTTTTGTTCAAGTCACCTTCTCGGCGGCGGCGTCCGGCAGCGCCTCCCGCCCTGCCACCAGGTGCGCCCACAGGTGCGCCGCGACCGCGTCTAGGGATCAGGACTTGTTTAAGCTTGTTTCATCAACCAAAATTAGGACTCAAGGTTGACCTTGTCCGCGGCGGCGTCCAGAAGCGCTTCGTGGCCTGCAAACAGCTGCGCCCGCAGGTGCGCCGCCACCGCGTCCAGGCGCACATTGCCCAGCAGCCCGTCACGCGGCAGCCCACCAAAGCAGGCCAGCCCCGAGCCGTCGAGAGTGGCGCGCAGCTCCGCCAGTGCCTCCCCCGGCGCCTCGGGCGGCAGCTGTGCATGCAGACATGCGGGTGAGCCTCGGTGGAAGAAGGGACCTTCGTGTGGTATCAGTCCAGCATCTGGTTGCTGCAGCAGCTCGGGGAAGCAGGCCAACCCCGAGCCGTCGCACCTCGGGCGGCAGCTGCATAGAGAAGTACAAGCAGCTAAGACCCGTTGAGATGCTTTTGTGCATTGGATAGTTGGCCAAAGTCCATTCCTTCCTGCGACGGTGCGCAGTTCAGCCTGCGCCTCACCCGGTGCCTCGGGCGGCGGCTGCGGCACAGAAGGAACAGGTGGGCGAGACTCGATGAGATGCTTATTTGAAACTTGACGAAAGTTCTTCCTGCAACGGCGCGCAGCTCTGCCAGCGCCTCGTATTGCGCCTCCGGCGCCAGCTGCAATGCAGAAGGGAATCAGCCGGCGACTCGGCAATGCAACGATATGTGATGACCACCAGCGGTTCGTCCCGCGGTGCCGCACAGCTCGGCCAGCGCCTGACCCGACGCCTCAAGCGCCAGCTGCGGTGCATCTCCTGCAGCGACTGCTGCATGTCGCACTGGCTGGTAGTGAAAGTTCGAGAACGACCAAGTTGGCCTTGCGCTACAGGGATTGCTACGGCGGCGCTACCTGCAAGTCCCTCCCGGGCGGGGTTCTGTCTTCGCTCAGCAAGGAGCAGGGCGCGCACCTGATTGGAAGACCAAGATCTGACAACATGGGGGCACAAGAAGAAAAGTACAAAAGGAATAGCACCTGGTTGACGATCAGGCCCAGCACCTCGGCGCCCTCCTCCTGGATCATGTTGCGTGCGATGTTTGCAGAGTTGGCGAGGTCGCGCGGCGTCTGCCCCCGGTGCATGTCCAGCGCCATGAGCACAGGCGAGCTGAGCGTCGCCGCCAGCCGCGCATTCAGCTCCATCCGGTCGCCAGGCACGCCTACTCCCAGTATGAAGGTAAATCAAGCGTCGGTTCGGACTCGTGGCTAGTCTAGGGTGTTCCTTGGGGCTATAACAGCGCTCAGCATTGCCGTCAGACGCGCATTCAGCTCATCTGGTCGCCCGGCACGCCTATGCAATGGTGGACTACACCCGGTCAATTTTGTGGCAAGCCAGCACCGCCGTGCCGAGCGCCGCCGCCAGCCACACGTCGAGCTGCAGCTGGTCTCCCTGTCACGTTTGCGTTGCAGAGTTTGGTGCTGTGGCGATCACCGTGGGTGGAATGGTTTCCGCACGCCAGCCTGTTGCTGGGTCCCACCGGCGCCAGGCAGACTGCAGCGCTTCAGACGTCTCACTGTGAAAATGTGTCGCACCGGCGGCGTGTAAGCCTCCATGCTGGGAGAGCACACGAGCAGCAGAACACCCAAAGTGCCCATGAGGACGATCGGCACACCTATGGGCCCGTCCTCGTGGGTGCCCTCCACCAGCACCAGGTCGTGCGACGCCTGCACCGCCTCGAAGCGGGTGTACACCTCGTCAAACATGGCCTCCGGCTTCTTCGCCGCCAGCGCATCAATAATGTTTTGCCTGCACATCGTCAGGCCGTGTACAGTCAGTTTCACGGAGAACGGTCCATGTAAGTTCCAGTCTGGATGGAACATGGCGTCCGGCTTCTTCGCCGCCACGGCAGGCCTATCAGGTGGCACCGCCACGTTTTCGATTCCAACACACTGCCGGTGCCATGCAGTCGGTCAGCCCAGGCCCTGGAACGTCAAGGCAGTCTCCTCTGATGCGTGCGCCGCCGGATTTGCACTGCATCTGTCAGCCAGAGTTGGCAAGCATGATCAAATGCATTGCGCGTGCACGGGCATCAGAGGTATCTAAGCCCAGCATCCAGCAGGGCGGCTGGCGGATGACCTGCTGACGCCCAGCATTGCGCCTGGCTCGCCGGCCAGGCCAAAGGCGTGATGCAGGAGCTCCACGTGTCGCGGCAGGCCCGTCATGGACTGTGGGAACGGCTCGCCCGCAATCGGCTGGAAAAAGCCCTGCGGTGAAACACACTGGACTCAGAATATGATGCACGTTTCGATTCGGATGCCCTGAGAACTGCAGGTAGTCTCAGGACAGATCATCGAGGTTTTATTTGGTTTGGTTGTACTACTTCAAACAACCAGTGTGGGTTTTAACAGCGTACCATGTTGGTGTAGTGGTGCTCGAAGTGGTCCATCAGGCCCACCAGCAGCGGCGCGTTCCAGCGCCGCCCCTCCACGTTGAAGACATACAGGCTCTTGGGGTGCTGCGGCGCCGGTTTCGGCGCTGCCGCATCGCCCTCATGCCGCGCCGCGCTACCGCTGGCGCTGCGTCGGCCCAGCTCGCCGGCACAGCCGCCTGATGCATCACGTAGCTCGCCGGCACAGCCGCCTGATGCATCACGTAGCTCGAGTCAGCTGGCCAGTCTAGCGCTCCTACTATGGCTACCACGCATGACTACACAAACCAGCCTGGCGCTGCAACACTCCTGTCCTGACCTACTTTACTGGTTTAACTTGCGATGTCTTTCGACGCAACGGCCCAAGGGCAGTGCTGTGATTAGCCTGGCAACGCTTACAGAGTGATCTGGGCTTAGTGCCGAGTCTACGTCCTCGACTCACCAAGGAGGCCGCTGATCGCCGAAGGCTTCAGAAGATCAAGCAGTAGCTGAGAATGGTGGCAGCTTATGCGGGCGCTCAGTCCCAGGCCCAACGACACGGAACTATATTTCGCCAGCATCGCGCCAGCGGCCCCTGAACGCTGTCTATGCAGCCGCCCAGCACTACATCAGAAAGGAACCATCATGCTGGAATTGAGCACAAAGGACAGAAGTTGATGCTTCAGGAAGACGACGGCCAATAGACAGATTCGACAGCCAGTTTAGTAATGCCGGAGCGCCCCCGTTCTGCTATTGTTGCCTTTCTCCGAAACACTTTGCTCGGAGTAAATACAGATTTTTCCCAGTCATCAACCTCTACAGCGTTTCCCATATATCCTCTCACAGGTGTAATCGAAACGAAATCCGCCGTGCAAGCGGGGCATTACGCACTCAAGCAGGCTTGATCAGGGTGTTGTAGAGACAGTGACTATCCCAGGCAAGAATTGCCGGAAGGAAAAAGAGACCTGGCAGTGCTGTTGTAAACCTCTAGAAGTGTTCTGCAACCTGCATGTCACATCCGCGATCGATGACACATCAAGGGTTTGATCAGGAACGGCTGGTGTCAACTGCCCAATGCTGACGAGCTCTACAGGCACAATGAGTGGCATCTGCAGGCTGTATGCCGCAGCCACCGCCAGTTATGGATGCTGTCATGGCCCCCCGCTGTTGAGACCATCGAGGCTGGTACTGTGTGCTCCGACTCTCTCTGTCCGTCTGGTAGCATATCTATGGCAGAGAAGAATACTCTGAGCTAGCTGCCGCCATGCACGCAGCATGCCACCGGGCCAAAGGCAGCCATGGCAGTCCATTGCAGTGCTTCATTGTGGTCGGCCGGCGCAGCGACAGCGTGATTCAAGCTTCGTGGCTCTCTACAGTCACTGCCGCCCCAAAGTAGCGGCTGTTCCAACGGCGGCGACTGCCAACACCTGGTCGCAGGTTGCATCACTGCCGAGCGCGCTTGCGGCAGCAGCGAGCAGCCGCCTTGCCGGCGGCCGCACGACTCAGCAGGCTGCCCCTGCGGCCACTGTCCGCCTGCCGCTCCGGGAGGAGCCTTCAGTGCTGCGTGGCGCGCTGGCAAGCCCCCAGGACAGCAGCACGCCATCCCGAAGCTGCTTTCATTGGTAGCCTTGGCGGCCGCTGCCCTCCTGCAGCTCGAGGTCATCTAGCAGGTCCTCCTGCACACACGCGAGAGAACCAACTGAGCGCAACAGACGTGCATCGAAGTTTGTTTGCGGCAATGTATTCCTGCACATACCAACCAGCATGGCCTCACGAGCGAGGCAGGCAAGTAGGCCAGAGCCACACTCGTCATGTTTGCGAGAGCAGCGCCCAGGCTGGTCAAAGAAAGTTTTAGGGAAATAGAGTGTGCGCTGACCCGGAACACACGATGAAAAAACAAAGATGTGAAATGCAGGGCATAGAGAGCCCGCACCATCTCGTCTTGGTCCATGATCACGTCAGCGAGGCCAGGAGTGATTCAGTGCAAAGCCGAGCACAAAAAGATCAGAAACTGAAAGAAGGGGGATGAATGCGCACCATCTCGTCCTGGTCCATGATCTCGTCGGCGAGGCCGTCGATGTCCTCGCCCTGCCCCGTCATGACGGGGATGCGCGCCTCCCGGGCGATGCGCCCCATCTCCTCCTCGGTCTGCATCGACGCCGGCGGCCGCATTTGGAGCACCTGCAGGCGCAGGTCAGCGTTGTTGAGACGGTCTGGTTGCTCTGGTGCCCCTAGCCGAGCAAGCGACCGGTAGGCAAACCGGCAGCGGATTGCTCAGCTGAGCCATTGCCAAAGGGTAGCCAGAAGTTGAGCCGTGCCAATACTTCGTATTAGCGCCCGGGGTGTCCTAACCAGTCCTGACCATGAAGCATGCAGCTCCCGACTTGAGGTGGACCGGCAGCTAAGCAAACCGCCGCCAATCGAGGACAATGCTGCACTGCCGGCCGGGCCCCGCACCTTCTCGTTGCACTGCAGCATGCCGGGCGGCAGGCCGACCGCGACCCAGGGGTGCTGCAGCAGCTGCGCCACGGAGGGCCGCTTTTCCGGGTCCGCCACCAGCACCGAGCACAGCAGCCCCTCCAGCTCCGGGCTCAGCCCCTGCGGCGGCTCGTAGTTCACCTAAACGGGCAGAGACACGGGATTAGATCAAAACACAAGTATGTCTCGATGTCCGCAAAGGCCTTGCGATGCATGTATGGGATGATGTGAGCATGCCATCTCTTCCTTGCATCACTAGCTCTCCTCAGTACAATGCCTGGTAACCGCGCCTAGGTCAATGGTGATTGATGTTACAAGACACTGGTACGAACAAGATCCTTCCATGCTGCAAATGAAGCAAACGCATTTAATCACACAGGATAAGAGCGCACCTTCATGATCTTGGCGATCATGCTCTGCACGCCATGCTTGCCGTGTGCCGCCTCTGGGTCGCCGAACGGGAATTTGCCTGCGCATCAAGAGCGCCAGCCGAATTGAGCTATGTTCCTGACTGCAGCATACAGAGTCGGCGCTAGACCTTGCATCCTGACATTGGCCCGCTCCACGCTGACAGGGCCCTTCCGCGCTGCCGCAACATTTGCAGGCACGCCAGCCATGCCAGGAGTCGAAGGACAGCGGAGCTCACTCTTGCTGATTGACACAAAGATCTTCCAGCATGCTCAGCAAATCATTTTGAGGGCATGCAGGTATTTTAAGCGCACCGGTGACCATGAAGTACAGCATGACGCCGCAGCACCACACATCGGAGCAGGAGCCGTCGAAGAAGTTGTTCATCAGCGCCTCCGGCGCTGTGTATGCCAGCGTCCCCAGCGCGCTCTTCGGATCGCTGTTCACCTGCGGGTGGCAGGGCAGCCGGGACGTCAGACCAATGTCGACAGAGATGGAACGTAACAGAAGGCGCCATGGTCATGCCATGCTGTGCACCTTGCGGTGTGAATGCAGCGCGTATCAGGTTGTGAGGCAGGCACGATCTGCGAGCCGCATTCTTCATTACCGACAGGCGCCCAGCAGACAATTTGCATTGCGCGCACCTGCTCGGTCTTGGAGTACTCGAAGTCCGACATCTTCAGCGCGGACCGCGGGCTGTCTGACGCCAGCATCAGGTTGTGCAGCCGCACCTGTGGGGGTGTGTGATGTCGAGGCGCAAATAGCACGCAAACCCACAGCTGGATCGTCAGCAAGCACTCGGCATGCATCTCCCCTCCATGCACAGCAGGGTCAAGCGAGTCGAGCATGGCCAGCTGTCTTATGTGCATCCCACTGTGGGCGTCACATCTGCACATGCAGGGGCGCACCTCCCGGTTCTTTAAGCCCAGGCGGTGGTAGAAGTCAAACACCAGCACCAGCTGCTGGAAGAACCACCTGCGCAGGGCCAAGGGAAACACCTGAGCCACCAGACTCAAGTGTCAGGTCCGAGTGCTTGACACAGCTGAGTCGCCACAGCAGGCAGCCCCGCCATGCACACGCAGAAGCGCTACAAGCAGGAAAATCCCAGCAAGGCAGGCAGGGCCTGGCGAACCATGTCTCGCAATGTGCTCACGCCGTTGAGTGCGCACAGCCAGCCAAGAGGGCATGCTGCTGCCGCTCTTCCCGCACATGGCGCAGCAAAATGAGAGGGGAAGAACTTTCAAAGGGTGTGCACCTCGCGACGGGCTCCGGCAGCGGCGCGTGCTTGGCCAGGTAGGTGGGCATGTTGCTGCCCTTCATGTACTCCATGACGACGGCCAGGTGGTGCACTGTGAGGAATACCTCCTTGAGCTGCACAATGTTGGGGTGCGCATGGCACCTGCGAGCGCAGTGGATGACAGCCACAATCAGCTGGGTAATGCGAACGCGCCAGCGACAAGCCAGACTTGCCAGACAGCATGATGCACGATGGAGCACTGCTTCTGTCCTTTGCGGCAAAGTCAGCCACCTGCAGAAGCTTGGGTCAGCTGTCAAGAAAGGCGTGTTTGTGTTCGTGCTGCAGTCACCACGCACCGTCTGTGCGCAAGGAGCTCCCGCTCCAGGTTTTTGGTGACGCCCGGTCCCCGCTCCAGGAGCTTGATGATCACATAGGTGTTAGTGCGCCTGTCGGTGGCCAGCTGCAGGCTGCCGGCGGCGCCGCGGCTGAGGCACTTGACGGGCGCATAGTGTGGGTGCCCGTACAGTGGGTTGCTCTCCGACAGCGAGTCGTCGCTGCCGCCGCCGTCGCGGTCAGACATCATCGCCGCCACTGACACGGCCTCGCTGTACTGCGGCGCGCGGCCTCGCCGCGCGCGGCTATGCAGGCGCGTGGGAGGGTGGGCGCCCTTGGTCTGCCGCAGCCGCTGCCGCCGCGGTTCCGCTTGCGTGTGCTACTGAAGCGGCAAACGGGCTGCCGCTTGCAGGAGGTTGCTGCTGGGGCTGGGCTCCGTCCGGCTACCCACGGGAGGCCCCGCTCAGTCGCGGCCAGTCATCAGAGGGGCTGGCAGTGCGGCTGGAGTCCCGAGCACACAGTTGGCTGCAGGAGGGTCGCTCTCCGCCTGCAAACAGATCAGGACGGCGAGATCGTTTCAGGTCAGTATCAGCACACCATAGAGGGCTCGGCCAGGTTGTCACGGGCCGCGGCTGCAGTTGCAGCTGGGAACACAAGGCAAGCAAAGCAAAGCAAAGCACTCTGATTGACGGAAGGCCAACTTGTTCGTCTTAAACTCAGCCAGGACGGCACAGGGAGAGATGCGAGCTGTGTGAGCCCACAGGGCAGCTTCAAAGCCGCTGAAACCGAATTCTTCCACGTAGTACGTACGTGGGTCAGCATCGCGGTCAGGCTGACCAAAGCTAGCTGACACGTAAAAGAAGGGCCGGTGTGCCTTGTGAGACGGCAGCGATCGGCTGTTGGAGAATCCGGCCAGCTAAAGACAGCTCAGTATCCTAAAGAGAGGCGTGCAACTCGCTATCTCGCGGTAGCCTGCACAGGCCAGCGAGCTCGGCAGGACCGACGCGCTACCCACTTGACAACAAACCGCGGGTTGACGAGCTGGCGCCAGCATGCAGGACTGTTCGGCTGGCGTATTGCAGCTGCTGACGCCAACGTAAGCACGCCGGTGGCGTGTGTCATCGGCGACGCCTGTCAGGCGCAGAAGTGGTGCGGTCTGCGCCAGTCGGTACGGTGACTGAACGAGGGGTTCGGGTCCGCTGCAGGGCCGCTTAGCAATGACAGAGCATCCCTGACACGAAACAGGGCCCCGCCGCCTGTTCATGCCGTCCAGTCGAAGCTTTTGACTGTATTGCCTGTGAGGCCGATGACAGGCAGACAGCTTCCGAACCGAACCTGCTGTGTCCTTTCTGCCGCCTCGCGACCGCAACACGTAGCGATCCAAGCTCTTGCGCCGACCGCTTTGCCGCTCCGGGCCGGCAGCGCTGCAGCTCCCGTATCCTTTCTGCTGATTTGTCAGCGCAAGCAGACCAGGCTGAATCGAGGCGCCTACTGCAGGCGGCTGCTGGCGTGTCTGGGCCTCTATGCACCAGCCCTACACCCGTCTGGCGTTCGTGTGTTGCAAGACCAACCGGGACGCTTGCAAAAGACGGCTAAAGCATTCTCCTGCTCGTGACTAACCCGCTCGCGTCTAAAATGCCCCACCACGACTAAACCCTGCAGCTCAGATCTGCCATGTCACCACCACCTCAGCGCACGCAGGGGGCCTGAGCCTGAGCGCGCTGCAGACGGGGCGGGCA
>JAABUL010000378.1_pt1 | contig 95647 bp, 113 predicted proteins | sample 5559151 | NCBI WGS metagenome assembly JAABUL01 (sample SAMN10711876, study PRJNA513368) | rock metagenome | isolation source: Antarctica rocks | place: Antarctica: Victoria Land, Pudding Butte sud | reverse complement strand
GTAGAATGTGATGTAGGAAGGAAGATGGTGTTGAACAAAGAGGTGTTGGTGAAAGGAAATAGGGGCTGGGCCAGATCTGGGCTAGAGGCACTGGCTAGCCCTATTCAGCCTTGGTACGCTCGTAACACAATAGGCATTTCGATGGTCAATAGAAAGGTTGGTAGAAAGGCGAGCATCGAGCTTTACGTCAGTGCTATGAACTATACTACAAGTCATAGGGACATGACTTTTAAAGAGAAGGGGATAATGTTACGAAGCGTGTCGGGATGGAATAGGGCCTAGCCAATAGGCCCTAGGGATTTCGGTATGTGAACAAGGAACAACGATGTTCCGGATCGGAATATGCTGGAACATTTCATCTATCCGAGCCCTGGCAAACCGGCTACTTCGCCCCTTTGTTCGCCCTACTATAGATACAGCTCGGAACCGTCTTCTTCCTTCTGTATTCTTAGTTTCCTAGTTAGAGCTACCTCTATTGATCAAACATTCTACCCAGCTATGCACTACCTCGCTGCAGTGTGGTTAGATTCTAGGCACGGTCCCAACATCATGTCTCGTTGAGACCTAAGCTCGTTCAACATCTTGATGACCTCGTTTGGCTGGTCGTGAGCCCATTGACGAAGCTGTTCTCCTGTCTTGATGTTCCACGGGGTATCAGCGTCCTGAGGTCCCGCTGGAGCATCGGCAGGAATAAGGGAAACTCGTCTACTAGCAGTGCTCCTAAGCAGACGAGCTGTTCGTGGCCCGACTGGTTCAGAGTCGCGTGCCATTGTGAGGGAGGTAAGGGTAGGTTGGTTTGGTAAATTTGGGTAAATTTGCAGGTGTGTTTTGGTGAAAGTAATTCGAAGAATCCCTTGCGAATTTTCTGAATAAACGGAGTAGGTTATTTCGTATCGTCTACACGTCGATAGCAGGGTAGTTGGTTAGCATTTATCTACTGTTAGGGGCCGGCATAGAGCGAGTCATATGGGTGTCATTTAACTAATAGATAAATGCTAAGGAAGGAAAGTATCTACAGGAAAGAACTCGGTTCTTATATGTGTGTTCCTCAGCCCTGTGCTAGGCCCGATTGGGTTGGCGCCTTACACATATAATGCAGGGACTCAATGACATCACCCCTAGGTCAGGTTCCCGCTAGGCCCGATTAGGATGGAACCAGGCGAAGGCTAGTTGAAGGATAGGCGAAGGCTAGGATCGTAACACTACGAAGGAAGAAAGAAGTGGGAAGAAGTAAATACTCTGAATCTCCTGAATTTCCTAGCGTCGGCCTTCGGCTGGAAGCGAAGATTACTAACCACAGGGGTAACAGTACTGTTCCCAAGCCATGTAGAAAGCATTGTTTGAAGCACTGTTTGACGTGTTTTATGCGTTCGACCGACGCGTTTGATAGAGCGTTTGGTAGGGAGTTTGGTAGGGCGTTTGGTAGAGAGTTTGGTAGGGAGTTTGGTAGGGCGTTTGGTAGAGAGATTGGTAGGGCGAGTAGATGAGCGAGTAGATGAACGAGTAGGTGAGCGAGTAGGTGAGCGAGTAGATGAGCGAGTAGATGAACGAGTAGGTGAGCGAGTAGGTGAGCGAGTAGATGAGCGAGTAGATGAGCGAGTAGGTGAGCGAGTAGGTGAGCGAGTAGGTGGGCGAGTAGGTGAGCTCTGACGTTTCTTATTTATATAGCTGTTAGGGGATATAGGAGGCATATTGCAGAAGGTAAAAGCACGCTGTTAGCGGTGAAGAACGAAGTGAAGAACGATGTGAAGCAGTGGAAACACGAAGTCAAATAGAAAAGTCAAGATTTCATGATTAACTGTAATAGGTTTAACTTTGAATTATTAACTGTAATAGGTTTGGCTTTCGCAACTTCGGTAAAAGAGCCAACCGTTTTACAAAGAAAAGAATTAAGGTTGACACAATAGGGGTCAAAATCAGTCAGTAGAAGCAACTGCGTTGCTAATAAAAAACTTCATCAACTCGCAGAAGAAAGACGTAGATGATTCGAATGAAGACATCATGAATCAAATCATCGCTGAGCGAGCCTTCAAACCCCTCGAGAATTTCGAGGAGACCTTCATAGAGGTCTCACCTGTTAAGCTGAATGAGGCCTTACAGGCCTTAGCTACATTGAAGCTATATGAGAAGCAGCAAACTTTACTTTCGGTTGACCCGAATTTCAGCCGAATGCTCAGAATTCATGAAAGGAAGCTCTTAAAGCGTCATGTGAAGGGCTTGAAGCAGAGGGATTTGAGGGACTGGTTAGGGGGGGGGTAGGGGGTGGTAGGTAGATTTGGTAGGGCCCATATAGGGGTGCTTATATAAAAAATATCTATAACGGATAATCTCTATATTACGGAACGGAGGAGCCGATTTGCCACCTTCGTTATAGGCAGCTTTGCCTGTAGTTGGTAGACGAAACAGGCTTTAGCGCAGGAGCAATGTGGCGGTACCTTAACTAGCGGACGATCATCGTTATTTGAAACTTAAGGATACTATATATACCTATATATATATCCGAGCTGAGGCCAGCACGTGACCAACCGCTGACTAAGGTGCCGCCGCTTTGCTCCCCCGCTAACGACCGTTTCGTCCATCTGCTCCCTCTGTGCTCCCCCATGCTCCCTCTCTGCTCTCTCGTGAGGGAGTCAAGGGCGGGTATATGAATCGTTCACCGAAAAGCCGTTAGACGCAGCTGATGATGATGCCGAAACGGCTGTTTGCTAGTTCCGGCGCAGAATTTCGGATTTGCAGGTCGACGGCTTTGGCGAGCCTCTGTCTCCCTTGCGTTGTCGCAAATTCGGAACTCGATTGTAAAGCTACCTGGCGAAACAATGTGTGCAATGAAGTTTGATGCAGTAGCGGTCGTGGGAAATGTCAGCGTGGATACCGACGGCCGCCTTGAGTTCCATCGAATTGACGTCAAAGGCCACGCGTGGAGCTCGGTTGTCTTGGCAGCTAGTGATACCTACTGCTGGAAAAGGGGTCCATCTTACTCTGAAAAGCGACTGTTCCTCTTCAGATTTATAGTAGAATAAATGTTACACTAGCTTTTTATCCTATCTACTGGCAGCAACCGCAGCCTCCTTGTCAGCGGCCAACATCCTCTGTATGGCTGGCCGATTCACGCAGCGGTCCCACCAAGCACTCACAGCTTCGCGACTGACGATGATATCTCCGTACCCGCATGCGAAAAGTCTTTGGATCAGCGGAATGTAGTAGATATCCACGAGAGTGAAGTCATTTCCAGCCATGTAGTCTCTGTGGTGTAAGAGACGTTCTGCAACGTCGAAAAACATCTCGACCGACCGCAGTGCATCTGAGACAACGGCGTCATCGGGAGGCAGCCCCATGTATCTTTTGGCAAATTTCTCGAATGCGATTCTCCCTGCAGGCTCGGCGAAGTAGAGCAACTCTGCGCACTGCGCCTGGTCGAACAGCGCCGCAGCTTCGACGTCGGAGTCGGGGGGTAGAAGTGGAAAGGAGTACTTCGTTGCGAGGTATTTGCAGATTGCGCGGCTCTCGTAGAGAGTGAACCCCTCGGCGGAAGTTATTACGGGTATTTTACCCCACGGGTGACGTTTCTTGTGTTCTTCGGACTGGGTGCAACGGCGTTAGCTCCCACGAGAATCGAACGTTGCAGGCAGTGGAACAAATATTTGATGAGTGAGAAGAAATTTTGAGGCTCGATACGATGTACAATTTGCTCACGCAAGGAGAAGCCGCATCGTCTTCCAAGAGAAACGGGTCACCCACCTTTTGCTCCCCTTTTTGAAGGTTGAGAAGCACGAGCTCGTAATCCGTAAAGCCACCTTCGGCGAGAGTCAGGCGGACACGATCGGTGTTGGTCGAACCGCGAGAGCCATACAGAGTAAAAGCTGGCATTTTCGAGCTGTACAGTAGTTTCGACGCGAATCCGAGGCTATTTGTGAGCCTCGACATTTGTGTAAGTACTCATTTCGAGAGAGATCGGGCCAGCCACTCGGTATATAAGCCGAAGACATCTCGCCGAGAGCAGGAGCTAGCGGCATCTACAGAGCCTGGATGCCTCCACTTCTATCGAGACAATTGGGACTCGGAACGCGGCCACACCTCGCCGTGTGCTGGATGAAGGATGAAGCCCTTCCAACAGCATGTATGGTTGGTGGGTTCGCTTTCGCTACCCAATCGAGCTAGCGCCGACGCCTGCTCCTCGCGCCTCAACTATCTATCAACATGCTTGACAGGAAGCAAGTCCAACTCGCCTTCCTCATGGTCCCGGTGATGAACCATGCTGCGTCATTTGATTCGTCTGCTCGGATTTCTTGCTTGCTGCGATTCTTCCCCTCGTCTGTGTTGGAATTTCAGGTGTGATTTGGTTGGTAATCTCCGCCCTATATTCTAGGGCTGGGGGCCGCTAGTAGAGTTTTCACCGTCCACTCCTAGATAGACTCCAATCCAGCTTCAACCCCATCTACTAAATGCCCCATATGACCTCGTATTCCAACAGTCTGGAGGGCGTTGCGCGACAAGCGTGAATGTCCCACCCCCCGCCCAACGATGACCGGAAGCGTTGTCGCCCGCAAACGGAACATTGAATGTAGAACCAAGGTGAAAACTGGTTGTGCAACCTGCAGGTCAGTCATAGCGGACAGATCCCATCACCGGTCTACACCCCAAGACTGTGGATTTAGACGGGAGGTCAGCTCTGCAGTGATTGTGCTCAATCAGCAATAGAATTAGGAAGGTCAAATGCGACGAGAATAAGCCGTTTTGCCAAAAATGTGTCAACACTGGTCGTACTTGCGACGGCTACGAGTCCCCCTTTAGATTTTTTACCAGCCAACCCATCAACAACGCTCATGCTGGTGGCATCAAGTCAGACGTTGGTTTACAACCCATCCGGCCCACCTTCATTGAGATCGCCCCTCAGGACATCGACCTTCTCAATCGTTACTTCTCAACCAAAACCATGTTCGACGTGAAGCTGGGCTGTGACGAAGAAGCCAGGCAAGTCCTCCAAGCCAGCTTGACTGATCCGCCTATACGACACGCAGTCTTGTCTCTCAGAGCTCTTCGGGAAGATCTCGAGACGTCCGGAGACGGTCCAGCGTCTGTCGCGCAGCAGACCCCGAGCTATCACTATGGCCTCCAGCAATACAGTATGGCTTTGGGGGGTCTTGCGTCTAACTTGTCATCTCGGGGCTCCAACGGGTTGAAGTCGGCATTACTTTGCTGTCAGATCTTCATCAGCATTGAGCAAGTGCGGAAGAATTACGCTGCTATGGCCCAGCATATCATTCGAGGACTCAGGATCATGCACGAGTACCGGGCCAGGCCAGATTTTGTTGCCGCGAACAAATTGGTGCCAGCACACCATGACCAACTACCCTTCCTGGATGTTTTCATCATTAAGCTGTTTGCTGCACCATGTAAATTTGCGGATCCTCCAGCAACAGCCGACGTAAGCGGGACGACGTTCTCTGTGTGTTTGATTTCGCCTCATCAACAGCCTGTTGAATCTCGCGATCTTCGCACGATTGCACCCGACATGCGGACAGAGCTTACAAGGATCGCTGCGTCGACGCTTGAATTCCTCGGCAAAGTGTCGCAAGTCGAATCGGTAGGAATCGCTCTTGGACTACTATCCGAGAAAGCATCTCTGCTGGACTCCTTAGAATCGTGGCTCATTGGTCTTGAACTCGTTCAGACGGAGATCGGACCTCCTGGCCCTGAGCCTATTTCAGTGTCTTTCTTGCGCTTCTTCCATCTAATACTGAAAATCGTTCTCTTGGGGGCACTAGACTCCTCACCAGATCTTTATGCCAAGCTGCGGACTGAGAACGACCGATTGCAGGGCGTAGCCAACAACGTGGGCGAAAGAGTCAGGGCTTATATAACGTGCAGTGGGACTAGTAGTGGTCGAGGGGAGCGCTCCACAGTGCGCTGATATTTATGGCAAAGTGGCGTAATCTTTCCTAGCCACGCACCTGATTCTTGTCTTTTCACAATCAATGGAATCCATGAACTCCATTGCTAGCAAGTCGAGCGGGAGAAGGCCGGCGGCACTATCGAACGCGGCCTAGTGCAGTTCAAGGTAGAAAGAGAAGAAAAACGAGTCGGTCGGCGTGCGTGCGTAAGATTGCATGCGGCTTCCAATTGCAGTATACAGACCGAACAAACCAATTAGCGGCTGACTCTGTCTCTGAACCGGCCCCCCCCCACACCGACCATGGTTGTCTGCTCTGAAGGACTGGTCAACTTCGTAAATGGATCCGCAACCCCGTCGCCCTTTTTTTAACGAAGCCTCTTCGTCTCCCCACAAGCTCAAGCAGACGAGTACTCAACGGCAGAAGCGCAAACAGATGGTATCGAAGAGACCGCTGATGAAGGGCAGCATGGGAGTGGTGATGTGAGCGATGACCTGGGGGAACGAATGCAAATGCTGCGCAACGCCTGATTGATGGATTGTGCTTTATTGTTCCAAGAGGCAGTTTTCTGCGACATCGCTGAGATGGAAAGATTTGGTACATGGCTTTTCAAATTAAAAGGTCTCGCAAGTCGAGAATGTGCTGGATCTAGAGAGTCTTTCTTGAAGATAATCGCTCGCTTCAATATATATAAATTAGATGATTGCAAGAATTTTACTCAAGACTCGTTAATGCCGGTGTGGATGAGGCAGATGCCTTTGAGCGCAGTAATATAGGTACGAGTACATGGAGGTGTTGATGTTTGTTCCGAGAACCACAACGGAATGAGCAAGTAAGAAATTACTCGTGTTTCAGTGATAGTATTTGACGATTCTTCGAGCCATGACTTTGTCGCACTAGATACATAGTTTCAACGAACTGCGCGGTAAAAACGCTTTAGACATCGCTCAGACTGCAGCGTTTTTACATTCACGTTTTAAATTCATCATAATCCATTATCTTTGACATCATTTAAAGCCGTACTCTTTTTTATAAATAGTCATAGTGAATGCTTGCATCTTTTTACCAAAACGATACGCCAAAGTGACGTGTTCCAGTAGATGGTTTTTCCATCTAGCACTTTGGCGTGGTTCATTGCCGGGGCAAAAAGTCCAAGCAGAGTCTCAGGCTCTCGCAGACCGGTAAGTGTGTATGTAGCAGGTTGCTTATGTACTACCATGTATAGGTAGGGACAAGGGACAGACATGCAGGCGGTACCACAGGCAAGATGGATTCAGAAAGGAATGAGAAGAGAAATATTTCAATGTTTGCATAATCGGAACGAAAGAACAAACACTATGATGATTTTTCGTGTGTTTGAAAAAAAAATAAGTAGAAGATCCTGAGGTAGCGCTCATGCGGTTTTTTAGTAAACGACTGTGTCTGGGCAGACGAGTGAGTATAGGAGGTCGCGGTAGGATGAGGCAGCTTTCATTTAGATATCAGGCAGCAGATTCAGGCTCCATTGTGTTGTGCCCCTCTCTCCTAGGACGAGGAGTCAGCAACCCCGGTGCTTTCTCGACGCTCACTCTAAAGCGGCCCGTGCTCCCTTTCAAGATCGAAAAAGGGCGATTATGAATCCTGAGTTCGGGGGTGTATATATTTATATGTGTAATTGGCCTGCTTGGCATCAATTGGCAGACGGTGGCCCCCAACAGCTGCTCGACGGCTCCGAGACAAATTCCTCTATCTGGGCGACTGAGCTATGTGGAGAGAGAGAGGGGGGGTTTGGAAAAAGCGCTTTCTGGCCGAAAAATCGATGATATGGAGGGCGGGAACAGGTGGGTAGCCCCCCTATTTACGACCCCTGATCTCCGAGTGCACTATCTACCCAGCCAATAGCCGCCAGTCAGGCCGGAGAGAATAACTGGAAAAAACCCCGAAAATTCATTCCAGGCGTTTGGTAGAAGAATAGTAAGAATCGTGAAAAAGAACGGCCAAAGGGACTGGTCAGAACAGTGGCTTCTATGGATTGCAGATGGCCCCGAAACATTGATTCTCGTCCCAATACGAGAAAGTTACGGTCGCTCCATGTACCCATGTTGCAGCATGCTCCAAGACTGGATGGAGGAAGGCAGCATTGAACATTCGCACGAAATATTGAGAATTGGAGGTGCTTAGTGAATGCATGCCGTAGGTGACTTCGAAGAGTTCAAAACAACTTTGTAGGGAAGAGGCGGTGGGAAGACTGTGTCCAGGTCGTGCTCACTTTTAATGTATACCCTCAGGCCTTGTCTCAGATATACAAACCTCGTTTTTTTATTTATCGAAATACTTGGCAGAGGCCCAGCACACCTCCTACTGGGATAAGCTCAGAATCCCCAAATGATCAAGGAGATATAAGGAGCGTTCTACGCGCCTGCGGCCCGACATCGGTGTATCAAGTTAGGTTTGTAGAATGGTAGTTTTTTTTTGATCAAGATTCATTTGCACCAACAGGGAAGACGATCTAGATCTTCCGCTATCTCGAAAATTCTATGAAGCCACTGGATGGATCTCCGGCAAAGAACATGTGACTCGGAACAAGCTGGTTATATCGAAAGTAAAATAATCCGCGGCATAAGTGGGTCTACGGAATAGATTAGAAGCAACCACATGTTCTACGCGCCGCTGTCAGTGAATGGTTCTTCATACTCATTTGTCAAGGATGGTGACATACCCTGGGTTACTCGGTGTTATTTTCCCCGAAGTACTGCTGCAGGCTTTAGATCCACCATTCGGGCAAGCAGGGCATTCGGTCCATAGCTGACAGTGGACAATGGTCGAGGATGGAGCAGGCGCAGTTGAGGCAGAGGTTGAAGGCGGAGGCGTTGAGGAAGAGGTTGAAGGCGGAGGCGTTGAGGCAGAGGTTGAAGGCGGAGGCGGTGAGGCAGAGGTTGAAGGCGGAGGCGTTGAGGAAGAGGTTGAAGGCGAAGGCGCTACAGTTGTTGTCGCTGGTTCCGTGGAATTAGGAGCGCCGCCACCAATAGTAGGAGAGCCAGAGACCGGTGATTGGGACCCAGAGGCGGTGTTGGTGGGGTTTGTTGAAATAGGTGTCGTGTTGTCGGCGGTAGGAGAGACACCGCCAGTAGGGATCACTGAAGCTGAGCCTGGAACTCCTGCAGAAGTTGCCGTCTTCACTGAGGCTGAAGGTTGCGTGAAATTTCCACATGATCCCGCGCATGAGAGGCCATAGTCCCACCAGGCGGTAACGAATGGACCTTGGGGAACTGTGATTGATACGGCACCTGAGTCTGTGGAACGCATCGCGCACGCGGCAACAGTAGTGGAGGTAGTGGTTGTGGTAGAGCCTGTGGCACTACATCCACTGAACGTTAAGAAGCACGTCGTACTACAGGTTTGGCTGGATATAGTGGTAGTGACTCCTGAAGCGGTACTGACTGTAGGGCATAGCACACTACAATCGCTGGCCGTTTGCAGGCTCGTGCACGATGAGAAGGTGGTCGTCGTCACTGCTGTCAAGTCACAACCAGAGACTGTTTTCGTGGAGGTCGTACAGGAACTGGCAGCCTGCCCAGTGCGACCCGGTGCTAAGGTGGTGAAGCATCCTACGTAGAGGTCCTCTGTAATAGAGGATTTCGTGCAAGATTGTGAAGACGTCGAGGTAGTAGTCCTCTGGGTTGAATCGGATGGTTTGTTTGATTGATTCGAGTTAGTGTCGAGTGGTTTTTCCAGGTTCTTAATGTTTGTCAAGGCCGACTCAATCTCGTTGATATTTGTAAATCCTTGGTCTATTCCATTTGTGATTTCTGTCACGGCTTTGTTCAGATTATCCATTACGCAAGAAACAGCATTAAACAGGTCCGCGATTAAGTTTGTGCTGACAGTACACGGTTTTTGCGATCCTGGAGGTCCAGGTCCTGTTGCAGCAAACAATCCCTGGGTCACCAGTCAGTTGAAGCTCAATGAGGTAAGGGCGGTCAACGATGCATACCTCAGCCAGTGGCTGCACCTTCTTGATTGCGTTGATAGCATCATCAGCCATATTTTTTCCAGGTTTGTCAATGAGTGACTGAATGAAGGGAACAACCACGACGAGTTGGCTCTGCAGGGCACTAGCACTGGAGCTAGCTTCTGTTCCGCTTGGATTTATGGTTCCGGTTATTGTTGCGGGGATTGGAGAAGTGACTTGCCCACCGGAGATGACAGCTACGAGATGAGTTGACGTGTCGGACGGTCCAGTTTTTACAATTGTGGATGTGAAAAGCGATGGACCTAAGTCAGCCGAACTTGAATTGTTGGCGGCCATTGTGTGAGAGGGACCCGTTATAGGAACCGACCCACTTATTGGCCCAGTGGAAGTCCCTGCACCCGTAGAATCTGCTCCACTTGTGGAGGTACCACCTTCAGTGGAACCCGTTCCACCAGTTGGCCCTGTTAAAATCCCTCCACCCGTAGAAATCAACCCACCAGTGGAGATCATTTCCCCAGTGGAAATCGTCCCGCCAGTGGAAATGGTTCCGCCAGTAGAAATGACCGCTCCAGTAGGATTTACTCCACCTGTGGGAAATGAAGCCCCAGTCGTCGTGGCACCAGAACTTGAGATTGAACCAGATTGAAAAGTTGGTCCCGAGGGGCTTCCGGTTTTTGAGGTGGAATTGCCCAATAATGGCAAACTCGCGCGAGTGCCAGGTCCACTGCCAATAGTGCCAAGCCCAGAGCCTGTGGGATGTGTTACAAAGTTGGTACTGGAGGGTCCTCCTTGAGTTGTGGAATTGACAAAATTGTAAACCTCCCCAGGGACGTGTGTAGCCGTGGGCAGTGTCACAGGGCTGACTTTCATATCGGTGCCCACACTCAATGGTGAATAGCCTGGAGGGGGAGATGGAATACCTGCGGGTCCCCAGACAGATTTCGGACTGACGAGAATGGCATTGTAGCTGGAAGGGCAAGACGTGCAGGACCAGACGGGAACAGTAGTGGTGATTAGTGTTGAATTACTTGTTGCAGTGCACGTTGTTACGGTGTTGGCCGTCAGGTTGGGGAAAAAGAGAGTCTCCACGTCAAAGTTGCCTTGCTGGTACGAAATTGCGGTAGATTCCGCACCACTAAGCAAGGTAGTCCCCGAGTCACGACGTTTCAAAGGTGGCCGGCCTGCCTCCACCGGAAGTATTATGGGTGTTGCATCCATCGATATGTCTGGGAGGAAGTCTCGAGGTTTGTCCGTGTCCTAGGTACCCGTTGGCTCGATCCACAATTAAAAGGTGATGAATCTAATTATCTGGATAGCCATACCCTGTTCACGTCCCACTCAACGTTTTGGACGAATTCCCAGTTCACCTTCGAGAAAGTGATGATTTGCTGTATGTTCAGGTTACGCATGAGCATTGGCAATTCAGCGTAATAGAAAATTTCACCGTTGGTCGCCTGCCCACCATGGGCCGGATCCACATCTTGTGGATTCTGGGACGGAGGCGAGAAGAGCGTTCGACAGTTGTTATTTTTCATGTACACGTAAGCTCTGCCGTTGTTAGCACCGGCAGCTAGAGCCTTGGACAAGCGGTTGATTGCCCTCCACCACCGACCGTCCAAACCATGCAAGCCCATGTACATGAAATCCGAGTTTAGAAATACCGTGCTCGCCACCACTGCTTGATCCATTAAATCTATTTCGATGAATTGATCGACATCGGCGAAATCGTCATCGGTCGTGGCCCCGCCTGCCCAAAAAACACCAGTGCGTCGTTGTTTTTCGATTCGCCTAACATAAAGATTGATGGCGTCTTTCAAATACCATATTTCTTCTCTGTCATAACCAGACTGGGTCCCATCTTTTGAAGACATATACTGCCAGCTGACCTCACCTCCTGTATAACACCAGACAACGATGTCAGAATATTGTTCACCCCCGAGATTATTGATGATTGGGAAGCTCAAGATACTTACCGAAATCACTCGGGCTTGTCGAGGTTCCATCCGTTCTGAGCTGGAGATGCCGAGTAGATTGATGAATATCTTTAAAATCACCGGGAAGGGTCGCTGCACCAGGGGAAGCTTTTGCGGCCGTGTACAGAGGGAGGGTGCACGCCGCAGCGCTGAAGAGAAGATTTTTCAAGGAGAAGAACATTTCATACTGCCTGAATAATGGAATAGCTATTTGTAAAAAGAAAGAATGGTGGTCGATGTTGCTCGCAGAGCTCGAAATATAGGAAAGAAGAAATGCTTAAGTAATGAAGAGAGTGTAGAGCTATGAAAGAAGAAGATAGCAGTCCTGAAATAAGTGAGAAGGAAATGCTTAGAGGGCTTAGACGTCGGTTGCCCCTGGAACGCCTAAGAATAACGGTTAAAACATGCGGAGTAGTGAAGAGAAATTGGATTGAGGCACAGAAAATGGTGTAACGTCGGACATTGCGGCGTACCAACATGCTCAATGATTACTTCGCCTTCTCCTTCTCTCGGGTTAAATTTTAGTGTGTCAACCGTCAACCGAGCATACCTGAAGCGGCCTAATTTTAGGTCGAGTCCCAACAGAACTACATACCATTAATTTTATCATGCCTCATAAGAAGGGATTAACAAAGGGAACTGCTAAAATGGAAGCCTTGCGAGTCAGTAAGTCAGGTCATCAGCAAATTCCTTCGGCAATTATTCTAGATCTGCAGCAACGGTCCTGAGCGAGATCTCGGGAAACTCTTTACTTTCTATAGGAAAATCTTTAGTTCTCATGCCGAACACAGTGCATTATATAGTCAAAGATGCAGAGAAGAAAGCTGAAGATAACAATCGAAAGCTTCTTGATCAACGCAATTTCGAAGACGTCTCGCGATCAGGTAGATCTTGCATTCGGACGACAGCGTTGTCTGTCTCAGCGTCTGCCTAATCCGCCCAGAAAACGGAGCCTCGAGGCCATAGTCATAGATCAAATCCACGTTCTTCTCATCGATCGTATCGCTTCGACGTTGCTCATGATCGACGACATCGTTGACTTCAGAGCGTCGATGAGAGGTAGAGAAGTTGCGGAGGCAGTCTATATACAGTATTCTAGTGTCAGAAGAGAGAGAAGGGGAGTAAAGGATTTTGATGAACCTACAAACCAACTGAAACCTCTGAGCCATGTGATCTGAATAGCTTCAAAGCACGCAGCGACGGCGATAGCGATAATAGTAATTCTGATGGGGCTGAGGCGGTGGGTAGGGCCAAATTTGTATGTGAGAGGTGCAGGGTCCCCGCTTATGCTCGGTTGACACACTAAAAACTAAGCCGAAAGTAAAAGGCAGACGGATAGAAGTGGGTTCCTCGAGGGTTCCTAGCATGTTTCATCACGTCCTGTTCTTCCAACAGGCAACAGCTTCATCCCTTTATGCTTGCAGCCGCAACTAAAACCTGCAATCGGTTATCCGTACCCCCGCACTTTCACTCATCCTTCGCTTAAAAGATGAGTGAAAGTGCGGGGTACGGCAAGTGCCAGACCCGTTTCAAAATCCTGAGGCGGAGCGCTTTGAACCCGGGGGGGATGGCTTCTTCAGCTGACGATCTCAGGGCAGTCATGAAGCTTTCCAGGCGAAGATTACCTACACTGCAGCGGGTTGGAAATTGCATTAGGTCAGCCACCTAAAACGCCTCTTTACAGGGGCAGATTGTATGAGGGCTTGGAGTATCTAAGCCTCGCTTATGCAATTTCCAATTTATAAACTTGAACACATATGGGGTTGCACGCCTTTCATATCCTGCAGTAGAGTGTAATTCAATGAGAGTGTACATAGAACTAGTTCACGTAGTAACTAAGGTAGAACTGGATTTGAAATACTATCTCAGTTCTATTCAGCAATGTTAAAGTAGAAAGGGTTAATGATGTTGGCGCAGTGATAATCACGTGCGTCGCTTGCTCTAAATCACTAAATGATTATAATATTTCATGTCATTAAACCTTCTGGTTTTGCTTTTAAAAGCTGCAAAAATGATTTAAACGAGATCAAAGCTGGATTTAAACCGCTGATTCATGTAACGGAGCTAATATCTTCGAAGCTAGGTAGGTTTCCGAAGCCAGCTTAGGGGAGCGGTAATGAGGCTGAGAGAGGCAGGAGGGGGGCTGAGGTAGAGTGAGAGGTAGGATGAGAGGTAGAATGAGAGGTAGGGGGAGAGGTAGGGGGGGAGGTAGGAGCGTATCCGGTCAATTGCTTTTTGGAGAATGAGTAGGATACGAGGTTAGGATTTAGGCGGGGTTAAGGGTATCAAGTGATAAGCATGATGACGGTGACGGCGATGATGACGATGATGAAGTAAAGATAAGTGATTAGATAAGTAGAGATGATTTGGTAGGTGTGCTGTTGGCTGTAGAAAGGTCGGATGGTGATGAACGAAGCTCGATAGTGATGTTGAATGAGCGATGAGAAAGTTGATTTTAATCTATATTGGGTGCAGTTTACTAACCCAAGATGGTTAGCTCCCCGTTTACGGAATATGGTTTGTGCGCTCCGCGGTGTGCGCTGGGTTTGTGCGCCCCCAAGTCCTTCCGGCCTCTACCACCTTCCTTAGCACAAGCTGACCTTAATGATGCCACCGTCGCATGCTGAGCTCCTTTCGTTCTGCTCAAATGGCAACCTTAAGGAACTCCAAGGTTTCCTTGGAGAAACCATTTACTCGCTGCCTAGAGGAGAACAGATCCAATATTGTAATCACGCGGGCGAGCCATGCCGAGACGTCCCTTGCCCGTCCAAAGTTACCAACCTCGCAGACACCGCAACACAAGCTGAACAGATCACTGTTTTCGTATACCTCTGGGATACTTTTCTGCAACATCTTGGGGTAAGGATCCCCTGGAAGTCGTTACATGCGGCCGCACGCATCGGCTCCATCCCACTGGCAGAAGCTTTTTGCGCAAGAGAGCCAGACTGTTTCAATACAATTGCACCGAAAAGCCCCCACGGCGGCCAGCCTGGCGTCTCGCAGATTGGGATTGCAATGCGCAATGACAATTTCGACTACGTCAACTACATGCTCGCTCATGGTGCTGACATCAACAGCGGATTCCCCGACCACAGCCCGGTCAGAGCTGCGGTCCTGGCCGCAGTCGAGGATGGTAAGGAAACACGCACATTTCTACCGGGACTTTGCCTGCTGCACGCCTAACGGAGGATCTCAGAAACGTCGTTGCGACGGATACGCTTTCTCATCGATCGAGGCGCTTGTGTTATTGGATCCGGTGCGCTTCGTGCGGCGGCTAGCGAAGACCGGCTTGATATCGTACGCTATCTCATCTCCAACGGGGTCAAAGCCGACGACTTGGAATCGAAATCGTTGAACCAGATGATGACTTCTCCGTTGATATCAGCGGCTACAGCCGGTCACGAGGAAATTGTTAAGTTCCTGCTAGACCACGGTGCCGACTCCAACTATTTGGATCGCTCGGGCACGTCTGCACTCACAGCTGCCGAGAAGAATAATCAGAGTCGAACCATAGAGACATTGCGTAATCACCAAGCTGCTTCAGGACGCCTTGGTTCAGCTTGATAGTCGCTCAAACCGATGATCTGCAGGGCTTTGACACAACGACTGCTTCTATAAGAGGTGCTAGGAAGCTCGGCTTCATTCCTGAAGCAGCTCCACGGCTATCCCAACGGCCTCGACTGCCACAGAATCTCCTCACCCTGAGGCAGTCCTACACCCTAAAGATTAGCCGGAGTAGTATAGTGGCCAGAAGTGGCGGGGTTATTCGAAGGCAGGAGAGATACAGAATATGTCAGGCAGTCTGTATAATACAGTTTGAATGTAACCAGAATGCAATGACTGTCGTAGCACCCAAATGTACCTACATTTTGGGGACGGCTATCCAAAATTCAGGTACCTTTAATCACCCTCCTCGAAGGAAACTTTGCCTTTTTTCCGGTATGGTGTATCCAGTCAGTAGGCGGGGGCGATGTGTAATAAAAAGTAGTTTCCATTCGATATTTCCAAAAAAGCTCCATCAGAGCAGCAAAAGTAACATGGACGGTTGACGGAGGGAATTTATCCATCGTGTCGGCGTCCCCAAGGCCTAACCCAGGGGCTGGTCCCAGACCCTAACGAAAGCTCGAGACAATAGAAAATGCCTTCCGAGCTTCTCTACCCTCCTGGGATACAAAGTTTCCCGGCGAATCGCCACGCCTCCATCGCATCGCTCCACCCTCCCTCATTCCTTTCTACCTTGCATCTTCTGCCGGCACCCTGTATGTCTGCCTATATCGTCCTCGCCCTGAATCGGCCCCTTTCTACCTCGCATCTCCCTTCTACGTCGTTCGCGATTTACCCTTCAATAGAGATTTACTGATATTGCTCAAGAGAGATCGGGAGGGGGAGAGAGAGAGAGAGAGAGAGAGAGAGAGCCTATCAGATAGTTAAGCTGTCCCTGTGCTTTCTTCTCAGCTCTACTAGTAGGCCTTACCCGAACTGTTTTCCCAAGTGTGTATACCTACGAGTTTACTAGGCGTGTCAGTAAACTGAAATCTGGCGATGTTAAGGTGTTCAACTTCAGAGCCTTGGTTAACTGGGGAAAGTGCCCGTTACCCTGCCCTCCTCGGGCTGGTCGCGAAGCCCTCGGCTTTAAAGGAAGGGGTGGTACTCCTTCGTCAACCAAGGCGGCGTCGCCTTACTTTGCGCGCTAATGTTGTCCTGCTCTTTCGTATTCCCTCGTCGTGCTCCCCTTCCGCTCCGTCTCGCGCTTTGAATGGTTGTTGGAATTGAGAGGACGCTTAGGTTGGATTTGATTGTGGTTTTAGATACAGACTAGTACGGTGTTTTTTTTTCTCAGTTGATGTTTTTAGTTATCAGCCATGTTTGTATAACAAAAGTTGTTTTTATCAAATGGTATTTATGGTTATAGAGTTCAGATGTGGAGAAAATATCTGATGGTGGTTTCGATTAGCGTATACGTTGTTAATTGTTATAACTTTTTTATCACTCAACTCTTACCAATCTCATTTTCTCTTCTGTGGTCGTTTCAGGGAATCTTATTCGTTGATATCGTGACTGTACCTCTTCTCTCGTATGAATCTCTTATCGACACTATCACAACACAGCGCACCTCCCCCAGACCAAGCTGGGGTCTTTTCCGCCTTTCGTTCCCGTTTACAAGCATCACAGATACTAACGATAGCCCATCTCTTCCTCGTGTCTTCGTGCCTCAGTCATCAAATTGATTTTGCTGCATCATTGCTTCCGTATGTTTGCGTGTGCTTCGAAATACATGTCAGTCTGATTTATCCCATTCACGATCCGGCGAAGAGAACTTACAACTCGGCCCTCTTCGCTAGGAATTCTCGTCTCATAATATCTGCATCATGAAGCGAGATCGGAAAGTCTTGCATCAACTGTTTCATATGTCAGCATCTGATCAATTGAAGAGAGTTGAAGATTGAAAACATCAATTATTCTGTCAAATACTTTCAGAGACAAGCTTTTAAACACATTCACTTTCTGACGAAGCTCTTCGGCTCATCAGTCTCGTCTTTGACAGAGAATCGTGCTCCCTCGATACTCCCCCGTGCTCCCTCGATGCTCCCTCTAAAGCGGCCTTGCTCCCTTTCCCGAACCGAAACGGCAATTTCCAATCCTAAGTTCGGGGTGTATATAATATATATATAGTAATCTTCAAACCGAATAGCACGTGACCCGTCGTTAACTAATAACATCGCTACTTTGCTCGCGCGCCAAGGCCCGTTTCGTCCATCTGCTCTCCCTATGCTCCCTGATGCTCGCTCGCTGCTCTCGTGCTCCCCCTCAGCCACGCACTTTGGAGATCCTTGATATACAATTTTACCATACGCCGCACCAGGTTTTATACTGCTATGTCGTTACCCAGTAAGTTGGGGTTCTGAAAATCCCAGGAATGTTCGATAGCACTCAGATGCTGTCTGTCTCGATGGTCCGCTCCATCCAATCTTCAGCATATCATCGCTGAAGGGGGACTGCCCGGGGGCCAGGGACTGATCTGGAGAAGGAATACTCACAGCATCGGCATGCCCATAAGCGAGCGTTAGAGTCCCCTCTTCAGAGGGGCGCGTTAGCCTTCTTCACCTTGGAAAGGATTTGCAGGAATTCTTCACCTGACAGTGAAGTCTGTGGTCGATCTTGAATGCCTGAAGTTTCTTTTCCGTTTTGCACGGCGATGGGATGATCGGAATCGCAATACTCGACTTCTCGGCTCGGTGGAAAGACGACTCGCGTGGCGAAACATATGCAAAGTAAAATGAAATTAAGATTGCTGAAAGGAAAGAGAAAGAAAAAAGAAGGAAAAAAATGCAACAAAAATAGGAGATGAGTCTCCGGGATGTGGAATCGAACTGTGATTTTGGATTAGAATTTAGACTGTTCGCACGAAACGGAGTTAAAATTACCCCCGGTCTCCCGCGGCTGGCCAATTGACAAGCGGAAACCATGACCACTAGACCATCCCGGATACTTAAGGAGTAGATTTTAACTTTAATATAGATAGCCACTACAGAAACACCACCTAACACTGCTGGCACACCACCCCCTTGTACTAAGCCTAATAGGGTAATTTCCAGGGTTCAGTGACCCCGTAAACAAACAACATCAACAAGATCAAAGGAAGGCCATGGGATATACATAGTTTTGCGCCTGTCTACCATCAAATTCGATGTATTTTCTCGCCAGTCTCCTAATGCAAATTCGAACCTGAAACATATCTTTTGCATGCTCAGAATCGACTTTTATTTCTCTATATTACATCTGAAAACTGCTCATGGAGAAGGCCGAAACATCGCCAATTTGACTCTCTGCAGTGTCTCCTTGAGAATCTTCTCGTTCACCTCGCTGTCGACTCTCTCGTCCGCCTCGTTGTCGACCTTCTCGCTGACTCTGCGGCTGACTGTCAGGCATCTGGCTAGAGGGAAGCTTCGGGGTCAGCTCAAAGCCGAAGGGCTGACGTTGAGTGAAGTTTCAAACGCCTGTTAACGTCGTCGCTGTGAGGCTATCGGTCGTGGCGATGCCGCTCGTGCCCACAGTCGATTCTGTGATCCTGGCGGACGATCCTTAGCCTTGACGATGGCAGGCTTCTGAATCTGTAGAATCTGCCGCGGTGGAGAAGGCGTGCCTTGCATCTCGATATCCTCACCGTCACCCTCACCGCCGCTTTGATGGCCGCTCATTGTATGATCCTCTTGCTCCTTCGCTCGCGCTGCCGCCGCCCGAGGCGGCTTTGTGTACGGCCAGTGATGATGTATATCCTCCAGCTTCAACACTTCACCGTCGGCTCTATCGTACAGTCGCTCCTGTATCTTATGCGCACATGGCAGCCTTGAGGTGAATGCAAATGCAGGAGGTGGGTGGAGGAGGAGGAGGATGGCGACGGCGGCGGGGATGTAAACAACAAACGCGGTGGACCCTGAAGATTACCCTATTAGGCTTAATACAGGGGGGTGGTGTGCTAGCAGTGTGGTGAGTGGTGTGCCAGCAGTGTTAGGTGGTGTTTCTGTAGTGGCTACCTTAATATATATATTATGATTTCCGTATACAAGTTATCAAAACAATTTCAAATACGAAACCTATACAGTAGTTAATTTATTTTCAGGTGGCAATTTAACGCCCAAGTTTCCGTTGACGAATTAATGCATCAAAAATCTCTCCTTACGCCCATTGCGTTCACCTCTCTCTTCTTCAGCGCCGAGCGCCCCATTCCACCTGTCCCCTCCCTCCGACGAACCAAGAAAGAAATTGGAAGGAGAAAAGGAGCAGGCTTTTGTCCGGTTCCCATAGCCCTGATGCCATTCATCCTTTGCCTTTTAGGTTCCTTTAAATCATCGAAGAGTTGGACGTCCCAACCAGACAGGACATTCCTGCCGGACAGCCCTACCAAATTGGCTCCAAGAGATCCCTAGAAATTAAAAACTTAGGAGTTGGCTTTTAGCCAGGTTTTTGAGGCCTCTCTGCCCGGTAGGATGTCCTATCCGGTTGGACGTCCAACTCTTTGAAAACGCGTTGCCTGACTGTTCCAACCTGCCTTTAAACATTCGCAGTTGCCATACCAAAGGAACCAACACCTTTTGCAAAGAAATTGCGCGTATCTGGAGGGACACTAGGTATGAACTTCCCCGCCGATCCTCAACATCTATGTTCCAAAGGTAATATTTCGCTCCCGAGGTCCATCAGGTATCAGAGACAATCCTATGAATTCCTGCTGCTACTATCCTAAGACGGGTTTGTCCCTGTTATCTACCAGAGTCTCCATCGCTGGTTTAAAAACTTGACTCCTCCTCTGTTTGTCCACTCGTCCCTTTTTAGATATCAAATCATCGACCTGGTCAACCACGTTTGAAGGCCAAATAGGATGGTAGACGCGATTGAACAGCTATTGAACCGGCTGGACTCGGATGGGACTTGAGAACAAATAGAGAATAGGAACTGCATGTTAATTCTGAGCTTATGTCATTTCATCAACTCTCCTAATTTGAGGGAGCTTCTAAATCTCAAGGTATCACTGCTATTTTATGGGACTAAGACGAAGGCGAACATGCAGAGCTTCTGTCTTTGTAAGGTTCTTTGCCTCTTTCCCCTTTGACTTTCTTCCCCCTTTCCCCTCTCCCCTTTGCCTTATTCCCGTGTGCCCCTTTTCCTTTGCCTCCTTCCGCCGAATTTTGCGATCCCGATCTGTCATGGTATGATACAGCACGAAGGGTATTTGAGGATCGACCGGCACGAAGTGCTTCTGAGGGTATTTCTTGCCTTTGACAAAGCAACATTTCTTACAAACATGAGGCCATGCGACGTATTTGCTAGTCGCAACCTCATACCTGCAAGTAAGGTCCGTGCGTTTGGTATTATCTGATCTACAATCTTGACACCAAACCTCCACCTGCAGAGTCTCACCTCTTGTAACGGTAGGACTTCTGTGTAAATCACGAAGGAGGGCATCCTCGTGTCGTCGCATTTGCGCCTCTGGTGTATCTTGTGCTGCTCTTCCAAGTCGGGACATTTGCCGAAGTATAATGCTACAAATGCTTTCACCAGGAGAGGTTCTTAGTTTGTTCAGAGATTCTTTGCTGTCTAAATTCTGACCTTGAAGCCATCGGTGGACTGCGTTGGAAAGGAGTTTAAAAGGGCGAGGTTTTTCACCAGTTGATTCAGCATAGCAATCTCGAATCGTCTCAGACAGGGCTGTCGGCCTCGGGTTTCTACGGAACTGTCGAAAGTAAACCGGCTCAAAATCAAAGCCCGTCAATGCACCTGCCACATTCCAGGCTGAGTCGAGCATGAGGTCCACAGCGAAAGCATTTTGCCTGACCAGACATTCAGGATGATAGCTGTACACGATAATTCTTCGAACGCTGCTGCCATGGTCGTCAAGTTCTATACTGACAGGGACATCCACTTGGTCCAAATATATTCGGAAACCGATCGGACGCCCACGCTTAATAGTCTTGTATCTATCCCTATTCTGTGAACCACAAATCACCCAAACTTTTGCTTCGCTGCTCTCGAAGACCCAGTCGGAAAACTCTTCATGCATGGCTTTTTGCTCGGGTGGCCAGTAGTTCATGGGAACGTGGCCCTTCTTTCTGAGCTTCTCTTCAAGGTTGTCCTCTCGGCGCGCGTATGTATCCAGCCAAATGACACCCTCAATCGGGGCGCCTTTTGCCATCAGTAAACGCGTAAGAGGACTACCTGCATCAGCAGTAGTTCCAAAAGCAAGATCTGAAATTGTTTTCCTAGTTGGCCAGTGCAACTTTATCCCGAGCCGATCCCTAGGCTGACCGGTGGGGGAGACAAGGTGTTCCATCGGATGGCCAAACTTGTCGCTTTCCTGAATAGCAAATTGCTTGAACTTCTCCCCGAACAGGTTAGGGCCAGGTGAGGCTAAACCAAGTCAATACGAAATTTTCCGATGAATGGAGGTTTTTAACATACCTAATCGACTTGGTTCTGTTGTAAGAAATGTTCTCACTTTCTCTCTGACGTTACTTGGGCACGCATTATAGAAAGCTTCCCTATAATACTAGAAGGCGTGATCAGTAAATTCGAGGCCTCCATTTGACTCGATGATTGCTTGTGCTTTCCACTCCCGAACGATCGTATTATTTGTCTGATAAATCGTGATTGATTTGCGTCGCTAGGATAGTGTTTTGGAGCTCCTCCGCAATTCCCCATCGACCGGTACTTGTCAAGAGACAGGCACAAAAACATCGTTCTGGTCGGGTTGGAAATTCAAAGCCAGCGCAGGCTTTTCGGGATGTTAGCAACGTTTTAGGTTACGGAAGGGGTGAGTGGAAGGATGCGGGTGTGGTGCGTGGTCATCTCGGCTCACCCGTTGGTATGTCAAGAGATGCTTCGTCATCCTCTCTGTGTATGTATGTATTTTTTTTGCTGTGGGGGTTGCTTGTTTGTGTGTTCTTCTTCTTGTCTTCCATTCCCTCTTCTTCTTCTCACACCTCACACCTCATACCCATCCTCCCGAAACTTTTTATAAAAATCCTATAATTCTCTCATCTTTATTATCTATCATCCTTTTCTTTTACTTCCATCTCTTAAACCCCAAAACCTCAAACCTCCACACACTCCCCCCTCCCCCCCCAGCCCATCCCCTAAAATCTCAGAGGAGACTAAACCAAAATATTCTCACATCCCGTCGATTTATCCCATCTCTTCGTAGAAAGTGAAAAAAAAGGAAGATGCGATTCCATCAAGAAGAAAAGTTACAATTCGAGACATGCGTCAAAAAAGGGGAGAGATGAAGGGGATGTGAATAGTACAAAAAAATTAATACAGATACGAATACGAATACGGTAGAGAAGTCGGTGGTGGAGAGAATGAAAGGGATGTTTATTGGAGAAAGGGGGGGAGGTTGGAAAGTTGGAAATATTAGGAGGGAGGGCGGGTGCTTGATGGGGGATGAGATGAGATGAGATGGAGTATGGTAGATGGTATATACGGTGTAGATTGTGATGGTTTGATGGAATTCTTGGTGGTTTTTTGGACGGGTTGGATAGTCTTTAATGTCCATGGTGAGGGTAATAATGAAGTTCGTGCATGAGATGAATGTGAGATGAGAAGGATAACAAGTGAATGGTAGGAACGTTGGAGGAGGAATTAGGGGGATGAGTGGTATGGATGAAATGTTGAGATTTCTACATGTCGTAATCGTCATTCAATCTTATAGATGTCTGAAATGCCAAACCAATATACACCACCATTTCATAACCTTACCCAACCAAACATCCACCACACCATATCAACCTCATCTCCTTCCCAAATCCCCCAAACGCTCACGCCGCCCTCGCAAGCACCCCCTCGGGCACAACCCCCACCCTTTCCTTGGCCAACAAATCCACCAACAATGGACTTGGCCTCCCTTCCTTCGCCAGCCCTAACCCCGTCTGACTTCTTTTATATTTCGTCACGCTGTCGAGGTACGAGTCGAAGAGGTAGGAGCTGTCGAGGGGGCCGCCGCGGGCTTCGGGGTGGAATTGGGTGCCGAAAATGGGGCGCGATTTATGGATTATGCCTGTGGGGAGTTGGGGTTAGTTTAGCTGGGGTGGGGGTGGGAGATGGAAAGGGGGCGTACCTTCGTTGCTAGAGTCGTTGAGATTGACAAAGTACTCCTTCCAATCACTGGGTAGTGTCGTAGCATCAACGGCGTATCCATGATTCTGACTTGTGATATGGCATCGTCCCGTTGTCAAATCCAAAGCCGGGATATTATGGGCACGGTTCCCGTACTTGAGTTTGATGGTACTGGCACCTGCTGCCAGAGCCAGCAGTTGATGGCCAAGACAAATACCCATGACGGGAATTTGTGAAGAATCCATCAGCTTGCGGAGATGGTAGACGCTATCTTGGCAATGAGTTGGATCTCCTGGCCCATTAGAGATAAAAACTCCATCGAAGTGGTGCGCCACTTTATGGATGGGGTAGTCGTAAGGGAAAGCAGTGACGCTGGCGCCTCGACCGACTAAGCTGCGCAGGATATTCTCTTTGCAGCCGCAGTCTACCAGTAGGACGTGTAGATCACCGTTGCCGGAACTGACGTGGAAAGGCGCTTTGGTGCTGACTTTGCGGACGAGGTTGATTTGCTCGGGATCTACAAATGCTTCGTCTTGATCGGCGTCGTACTCTTCACCAATGGTGATGCGAGCGAGCGATGATCCTTGCTCCCGAAGGTGTGTCACAATGGCACGAGTATCGACGCCTGAGATGGCAGGGACGCCCTCTCGAGCACACCATTCGCTCAGGCTTTCGACAGCCGTCCAATGGCTGTACTTTTCTGCAACATCTGCAACGACCACACCGGAGGCTTGGATGTTGGGGGATTCAAAATGACGGAGTAGACCATTCTCGTCTCGAGCGGCTGATGGGACTCCGTAGTTGCCGATTAGGGGCTGGGTAAACACTAAAATTTGGCCACGGTAGGAGGGGTCGGTCATGGATTCTGGGTAACCCACAAGAGATGTGGTGAAAACTGCCTCACCAGAGATGTTTGATTTGGCGCCAAAGGATGTGCCGTTGAAGACCGGTCCGTTCTGTCTCATAGTCAGCATTTCTCCTATAGCACCAGTGGGTGCAGGAAGTCGTGGTACAATAACCGGCTTTGCCGAGACAATTATTCGCCAATTGTTGTACCACGATTTTCTGCACTCACTGGTGCAGATATTTCCCGAACGACCAAACGTACTCTGATTGTGAAGGTGGCCCTATCATGCGAGACTGGGGTTGCCCTTGGCTTAGAGACTGGCATCTGACGGGGGGTATTGACTTCGACAGTAGCCAAATACCGGGCTTGTACACCAGCTCTCAATGGCTGATTCAGAGCACGCAACGACTTCAATGAAGCTTGTTTGCATAGATGGGATAACATGGTGAAAAGTTCTGGTTTTTAGCTCTTATCTTCAGTAGAGGGCCGCTTTCCACAACTGGTCTGTAATCATAGATTGTGAGCTGGGGTTTCATTAGTGGGAATATGAACAATCATACCAGAAAGATAATCCTAAAATTCCCAAAGTCAGTCAATTTTCTTACATGCTCAACCCAGTCAAGATTTAAGCAGAGGGCACTGTCTTGCGTACCTGAGAAGTATAGACTGTTGGAGCAACACGCATACGCGCGACAGTGCTAATTGCACTCAAAGATTTTTGGTAAACAGTTTGAAGGGATGTTGAGTGACTGGAGGTTGTGGATAGGTATGACAATCGTCCACCAGAGTTCTTAGTGGGGCTTGAAAAAGTAATGTGAAGGTTGTTCGAGATGACGCAATATCTTGGTGATTTAGATGGGAGAGCAGATGTGAATAGCAGAACGGATAGAGACACTCCTGTCGAGGAAAGTTGGAGAGAGGTTGTTTGACAAACGTAGCTTTTATCGATTTGGGTGAAAGGATTTCGTCTTTCGTTGGCGTTCTGTGCATAGGGCGGAAAAACCTTTCTCCGCGCTCGGGAACTGCCGTTGCTATAACACCTCCACTTCCTGTCCTGATCTTACCTACTGTAGGTTCCCACATCCGCAGTCTCGGGGGTTAGAATGGGTGGCATTATTGGCGCATACTTCAGGCAAAGTGCTCGGATTTCATATCAAGCAGAGTATCCGAGTCTCCCTCGAGAATATAGGAGTATGAGGCGATGGAGTCTTGAACAATGTTCATACTCAGTACAGGCTCGAGAGTTATATTTCTAACATGCACGCATAGTAAAGAAGAACTAAGCTGTGTCTGTCTCTGTATTCCAGCTGCTCTCTATTGGGTTAGTCTTGCGACTTTTTCCTTGTTGCAACCCACCTGTACTGAAGGTGTCTCTCACTCAGTTCTCGGCGTATCGTTGGCTATCTTGTATGCAGGCCTCCCATGTCTCCGTATTGCAGTCGTTAAGCATGCATTATAAATCCAATTCAAGATTCCATTACATGTCTTGCCCATTGATAGTCATTTACTTCCAGCATGATTTTTATTCCAAGTATAAGATCCCACGGTTATTATATTCTACTCAATCTCTTCGTTCTTCCCAATTAGTCTTTCTATGGTTTAGGTCAAGCTTTGATGGCCATGTCTAACTCCACCATCGTGCTCATTCATGGCGGTTTGTACGATGAATCTTGCCTTGCTCCTTTTATAGCTGCCCTCAATACTCGCTCTTATCCCACCGTCACAGAGCCGCTCCCTACTGTCAGTAATCCGACGCCCAAGTCCGTCGACCTAAGTACCAATGTCGACTACGTCCGCTTTAGGCTGCTGGCCCTGCTACCAGATGAAGGAAAAGACATCGTCGTCGCCATGCATTCGTACGGGGGAGTGGTAGGGGGCTCCGTTGTGCAAGGTCTATGTAAAACGGAACGGGCGAAAGAAGGCAAGAAAGGAGGCATATTGGGGCTGGTATTCATAGTGGCATTGATCATTCCGGTTGATGTCTCGCCTCCAGATGGAATTGGAGGTCCTTAGGATGCAGTGCCACATGTTTTCGAGGATATATGTCTGCCAGTAATCTCTATATGAGTATCACAAGCTCCGGAAGCAACGACTTAACAACCAACCGAATACTTGATAGAAAGAAGCAATGAATCTCAACCTTACCACGCCAAGCGAAACTCACTTCTCCAGATTCTCCGAGGAGCAGGCAGCCGAGTACACAAAATTGTGGCGGCGGCAACCTAGTCGGGCCTTTGCATCAAAGGTTGCTCCGGTATATAGGTATCGATGCGCCTACTTGCAGTGCGAAGACGGTATGAATATTCCCTACTGTACAGCGAATATTTATCGAGACGGCAGGAACTAGGCTTACGGCAACCTTTAAGGCGAACCATATGGTCATCCTAGAGATGCCGGACAAAATCGCGGCCGTGATAGCAAGATTTATCGGCGAGTTCTAGAAAGCTTGGCGCAGAATCGAGAGAGGAGGCTATTACTTTATCAATGTGTTCGAATCGTAAGCTCGGTGCGCAGCATATCAGATTAATGACAATAAGAATATCGAAATGCAAGCAATGTGGCAACCCTAGTCTTGCGCACAACTTGTAATAGTAACAGCTCGGGGACTGTGCTTGTAAACCCTGTAATGAACAATTTCGAATGAGAATGCCAGTCTCAGGCGTACATAACTTGCGGGAATCTCAGTGGCCAAACCCAACATATGGAGCGAGATGTTTTCCAAGAGGGTAAAGATGACAAGCAGCAGACGCTCTGTCACGATGCTATCGTGGCAATAAACCATTATCTCAAATCATACAATATGAAGGCGTTGATACAACACGAACAGAGGTTGAATCTTCAAGGAAATAGAAGCTAGAACTGCAATCTCAAGACTCGATGTCCCAACTTCGTTGCATCGTTTTCTGACAATCTAGCAGCGTTGAACAAGGTTCGCAAACGCATGTCTATTCAAGCGCACATCGAATCTTACAAACCGACTTCGTGCCTCGACGTTGTGAAGACAAGATTTTCAGCTTCCAGGTTTAATGAATGGCAATGGCTCTGAATAGACCCGCCAGCTTGTGCTTTTCAAGATTACGACATCGAATTTTTGCAAACTCATATGATGCCAAACATACACATCGCACTGCTGGTACAGCAAGCTGAATAGAGCACCTTGCGACAGCTAACACAAACAAACACCTGGAACGCTGTCGTGTCGTAACAGGTTCCAGGATAGCCATCTTTCGCCTTGTTATCTGGTCTTCTTGCACCGGGTCATTAATAGATTTGCCATCCTTTGCGACCTTCAGTCCTCATCTGTTCCATTGGATAGCTCGTGCAGAATCGACGAGCGAAGCCAAGCTGACATCAAAAACGTTTTGACCCAAGGACGGTTTGAAGAATCGCTGAAGAAGGTCGAGCGAATGGCCAACATCAGCAACTTTGAGATCATGTCAGCCGAGACGTTTCGAATATCTTGAAGCGATTAGGGTATTGGGCGGCATGATCGCAGAAGTACTACGTACATGTAAGATAGGATGATTTCTATTAGGATTGACCTGCATAGGGCGCGTAGGATGCGGCTTGTTCTGACCAATAATAAGGCTGCAGGCTGCAGTGATCGATTCTGTTCGAAGCGCCCCCTAGGCTGAGCATATTTTGCTACGACCTGCACTTCGATCAAATCATCCGTTAGTCGTTTGTTTTCACTCAGAAGCTGCTCGTGTTATGTATCCATAGTCAAGCCCAGGAAACCAAACCGAAGCAGTCGCCATGGTTCTCACCGTTCTTTACCCAACGTTCGAATCAGACCAGCAAGTGGAATTGCATCTTGAGTATGTCCTCCGGTTCCTCATCGGTAGAATTTTCTGCACGATCTCATCTAACTTATACAACCATCCAGTATCGTTGCCGTTCATGGTCTCAGAGGAGATTCGACAGAAACTTGGGCTGGCCCAAACCCTAACGCCTCCTGGCTTCAAGAGTTTCTTCCGCTTGATGTCAAAGATTCTCGTGTCTTGACTTTCGGATACAACGCAGATTGGGCATTCGGGAACACAACTGCAGATATAAGGGACCATGCCAAAAATCTGCTCAGCGATCTTGTTGATAAACGAATGGAGGAAGAAGTAGGCAGTGGGCATCTGTGTCCTTGACCATGCTGATAGGGGCAAGTAGGAAGCGCGGAGGCCGATCATATTCATAGCTCATTCGCTTGGAGGAATAATTGTAAAGCAGGTTAGCTGTTGCTTCCGGAAGGGCATCGGAGCTTGGAAGCTGATAGTGGTGATTAAGGCGCTCCTTCTCGCGCAAATCGAACACCGGTACAAATCCATCTGCCAACAGACCATTGGCATCACTTTCTTCGGAACTCCACATAGAGGAAGCGAAATAGCAGACTACGGAGGAGTACTTGCTAAAATAGCCACAACTATCATGCACAAACCAGCTTCTAAATTGGTCCGAGCTTTGAAAAGTAATAGTGATGAGCTTGTGCAACTCACTTCCGACTTCAGGCACCAAATCCCCCAGTATAGTATTGTCAGCTTCTTCGAGTTGAAGCCAATGGGTATACCTAATAGCTTGGTCAGTTGTCCAGATATAAACCCTGATGCAGCATTACATTTTGAAGGCTGACGACCAATTGACTCTCAGATTGTTGACAAGAAGTCTGCACTGTTAGAAGTATTTGGGGAAGATCAGATTCCGGTGGATGCAAATCACCGAGATATGTGCAAATTTGGCACTCGTCAAGATGCAACATATGAGAAGCTGTTCAAGAGAATCCGTAGAACTTTGGAGGAGAATAACGCTCAAGGAGTAAATGCAGGTCGTATGTAAAAAAGTCTTTCGATCTCTTTGGGCATATGTTGGGATACTCCTGCATCCACCTGACATGGTTCTAGTATCCGTCTGCAAGCCTTTCAATGAATATTATGATGTCCCTTATAATGTCAGCTCGGTGTTCACAGGCCGTGAAGACATCTGCCACAGGCTCCGTGAATGTTGTTTACCTTCTGGACCGCAGAGTGCCCAAAGGGAGCAGAAGAGGTTCGTATTATTCGGCGGTGGTGGCTTTGGCAAAACCCAAGTGTGTCTCAAATTTGCTCAAGATCAACGAGAGAAGTAAGCATGCTGGTTGCCGCTAATTGCGGTGCAGCTTAGGCGAGGGTCGAGCACTAACAGCTCATAGATTCTGGGCTATCTTCTTCGTTGATGCTAGCAGTATCAACACGGCGGATCAAGGGTTCTTAAAAATAGCTCAGTATTGTCGACTTGGGCAAGAGGTCGGTATTGTCAAAAGGTGGCTAACCAACACTGATAAATCATGGCTTTTGATCCTTGACAATGCGGACGATCCTTCAATAGACATCTCGGAATATTTTCCCACTGGAGGCAGAGGCACTGTTCTCATCACATCTCGAAATCCAGGGTGCACGGCTTATAGTTCAGTTGGATCCAATGAAATAGCGAACATGGCTCTTGACGATGCCATAACATTGCTGTTGAGAGTCAGTGAAGAAGAAGACGTCCGCAATGAGCCTTTACGTAAGTTGGCAAAACGAGTTGTGGAGACTCTAGGCTGTCTCGCTCTGGCAATCGTTCATGCTGGTGCCTTGATTAAGCAGAAATTGTACGGCTTGGAAGACTACTGTGAGACATACTCTAGTAATCGACAGCGACTGTTCGGTCATCAAGCCATCCACGCTCGAATCGATTACAAGTATACGGTGTACACTACTTGGGAGATTTCTATCGACATGATTCGCAAACTTCCCAGCAAGAATCCGACAAATTCATCCTGTTGGTCGAGTAAGAATGTGGAGAGCGCCCTTGATCTTTTGAATATCTTTTCTGTTCTCCATATGGATAATATCCCGGTGGAAATCCTCGAAAGGGCTTGGAAACAGTGGAAAATAGAATCGTCGGGTGGTAAATTGTCAGATTGGACAAAGTCACATCAACCCCGTGTTCTGTGCCAAGATTATGCCGGAGATTGGGATCCACTCCCAGTCCGTGAAGCGGTTCTACTTCTTTCCTCTTTTTCCCTGATTCATATCAATGACTCGAGCCATCGCATTTCTCTACACCCCTTGGTACACGCCTGGATTAGGGACCGCTTAACACAATCAGAGCGGGCTGGCTGCTGGATCACGGCCGTATCTATTTTACCGGCGTCACTTGAGGTCCCGGCCGGGGACGGTGGCTATCAGCACGAACGAAGCCTCATACCTCATATCAACTCCTGCCTTGAGTTCATTGACTATGGGCTATTATTTGCTGAGGGCGCTGGAACTGAAGAACGGCTGCGGATGGTTGGCAAATTTGCAGTGGTGTATCGTAGCAACGGGAATTATACAAAGGCCTTTGAGATCTTAATCAAAGCTCTGGAGCTTTGTAAGAAAACGTACGCTGCGCATGAAGAGATAAGTCTGCAACTGGAGCGAGAGCTTGCCCAAGTCTATGATAGACTCGGGATATTTTCTAAAGCCGTTGATCATCAGGAACGGGTACTGCAAATATGTCTCAGACTGCTGGGCAAAGAACACCCAACCACACTAGACCCAAAAAGCTGGCTTGCAAATTTTTACAATCAGGTAGGGCGAGTCTCTGAGGCACTTGAGATGCAAAAAAAATGTTTTACACACGAGTGAGAGAGTTTTGGGTGATAAACACATGGACACTCTTAACATCATGCGGAGGCTTGCACTTAGCTATTCTAAATCGGGTTAGTATCAGGCAGCTATGAAGCTGCAAGAAAAGGAGCTGCATTTGAGAAAGAATCTGTTCCATTACGAAGGTTCTGCTATTCTTGTGTCAATGAGTAATCTTGCCTCTTTCTATAGCCGGATGGGTAGATATAAGCAAAGTCTGAAGTTGAATCAAGAGACTCTGCAGCTGAGCAAGAAGACTCTTGGCGATGAGCATCCTGAGACTCTTCGCTCAATGAGCAATCTTGCGTCAAGTTATCAGAATCTAAATCGAACGCAAGAGGCTTTAGAATTGAGGGAAGAGACTCTGCAGCTGAGCAAGAAGATTCTAGGCGATGAGCATCCTAATACTCTCGTCTCAATGAGCGATCTTGCGTCAAGTTATCAAGATCTAAATCGTTCGCAAGAGACTTTAGAATTGAGGGAAGAGACTCTGCAGCTGAGCAAGAAGATTCTAGGCGATGAGCATCCTGATACTCTCGTCTCAATGAGCGATCTTGCGTCAAGTTATCAATGTCTAAATCGAACGCAAGAGACTTTAGAATTGAATGAAGAGACTCTGCAGCTGAGCAAGAAGATTCTAGGCGATGAGCATTCTAATACTCTCGTCTCAATGAGCAATCTTGCGTCAAGTTATCAAGATCTAAATCGAACGCAAGAGACTTTAGAATTGAGGGAAGAGACTCTGCAGCTGAGCAAGAAGATTCTAGACGATGAGCATTCTGATACTCTCGTCTCAATGAGCGATCTTGCGACAAGTTATCAAGATCTAAATCGAACGCAAGAGACTTTAGAATTGAATGAAGAGACTCTGCAGCTGAGCAAGAAGATTCTAGACGATGAGCATTCTGATACTCTCGTCTCAATGAGCGATCTTGCGTCAAGTTATCAATGTCTAAATCGAATGCAAGAGACTTTAGAATTGAATGAAGAGACTCTGCAGCTGAGCAAGAAGATTCTAGGCGATGAGCATTCTGATACTCTCGTCTCAATGAGCAATCTTGCGTTAAGTTATCAATATCTAAATCAAACGCAAGAGGCTTTAGAATTGAATGAAGAGACTCTGCAGCTGAGAAAGAAGATTCTTGGCGATGAGCATCCTGATACTCTTTTATCAATGAGTAACACTGCACGCTGTTACGATAAGGTAGGTCGAAATGAAGAAGCCCTAGGGCTTCTTACTGAAGCCATGGATGCGAGTAGGAGGACCCTAGGTGAAGAGCATCCCAACACTATATGTTACACAAGCAACCTCGATATTCTAAAAGGCAGGTCCAGCTAGAATATCAGAGGCTGACTAAAACTACGCTATCGTTTCTAGGTGGAATCGCGAATGAAGAGGGAGGACGTGAGAGGAGGTTGAAGATTAGATGGTATTATGTTCAGTGATGCAAAAGCAAGCTCGCAGGCCGGGTTAAGGATATCTGGATAGGTTTGAAGGAGTAAGGCGCATGGGAGCTTGGTCAGAGCGTTCAACACAGGAAGAGCCTAAAGAACATTGTGATAGACAGGATTTCCTTGCCTTCTAGCTGTAAGTGTTTTCCAATGCCACTCGCCTATCTGCGAACCCCAATCCAATATAAAATTTCCAAGACATTCCCTACGACTGGCAACTCTCTATCTCAGAAAAGTTCTCAGACACGGACACAAACCCTCAACTTCAGACCAACTTCATCTCATATACACCATTTTTCCTAATCAATCTTCTCCGTCTCCCAAAGCAAAGCAATGCAGTGGTACAAATCAGGGAAGGCGATATGCCGAGCTCATGAAGTTGAAATGAAGGTGGGCAGCAAGAATGCGTACCTCGATGAGATGCTCATGGAAATGGGAAAGAGACCCGCGAAGTCTACAATCATAGATATCCTAACCCTGCTACCGTAACCCAGCCGAACCCAGCCAACCGCCTCCTCTCACGACTTCAGGACCCCGCCAGGATCCAAATTTCCACACGCATGCACGATTCTTCAACTTCAAAGATCGGTATCAAAACATTGCACCCCCTTTCCGCCGCCAATCCCCAAAGATTCGCAACGAGTCGAAAAGCACGACGTCTACTTAAGTGACCGGTGACAGGGAAGCCGTCTTCTTACCACGACGATACAGCAACACCAGCACAGCCTCGTGTCCTCCCACCTCCAACCTCCACACACAAGTCCACCTCTCCACCCATACAACACCACCAAACCTCAAACCTACCCCCTAGCCCCCTTACCGGTCTTCTGATCAACCAAAACCCGACCGAAAACACTTCGCAAGAAGTCGATCTAGGATGTTGGTTGGCGAATCGGCCGAAATGTGAACACTCGTTGGAACAATTCTATTCAGGTATGTATGGCATATTTCAACAAAGGACGCCGTATATCTCCCCCTCCCCCTTCCACCACACCACCACACCACCACACCACCACACTTCCCCCCACCCCCCTCCTAACACAACCCCTCCTCCTCAACTCCACACCCCCCCCTCCACTCACATCCAATCCGCAAACTCCACCCCACCTCCAAAAAACCATCACCCCCCTCACCCACTTCCCCAAAGTCTAAACCTCTTACATACATAGCAGATCCAACCCACCACCGCGCAAAAAAACCCGTTAAGAAAAAGCCGAAACATGTTCCTTTCAGCATCTTGGGATCTCGACTCGTCCATCTGGCACGGGCTGTAGGGGATGGGATGGTATGGTATGGTATGGTATGGTATATTAGCGTTTTTGATGGTGGTGGTGATGGTGGTGGTCTAGGTAGTCTGTTACTCGTGGACTACATAAGCCTTAGGCTGGGGGAGGAGTGACATGCTGACGGTTAAGCGATTTGCTTATATTAAACCGTAGAGGTGGTTGTCGATATGGATTCTTAAGCTGATTCACCTGTTTTGCCACAGTAGTTGCAAAAAAGCCATTGGGCTATGTAAGGTATGTAAGCTACTATAGCACGATTCTTGCTGCTGCTCTGGGATGGAAGGAGAAAACGCGGGCGTGCATGCTGTGCTGGAAAGGGATGGAGAGCAAATGTCCCGCAGCCGGTGTATGTACATGGCTAAAGCCCAAAAAACCTCGTCGTGATATCATCTCTCATAACCTCATCCATACACTGCTCTTCCCCTCATCTATCTACCTACCCATCTCAAAACCCTTGCTGCCGCCTCCACTTCCCCTCCCACCCGGGAAACCACGGCGCCTCCTCCAACGTCCTCACCTCCCACCCCGCCTCCACCAACCCCCTGTCCACCTGCTCCCGCTCCCACTTCTCCAACGCCGGCACGGCCACATGCTCGACATGCCACGTATTCTTATACTCCATCAGCGCCTTTTTCCCCTCCCTAAGCACCTTGCCACACAGCGCCGGCACATAGGGCTCGTCGCGGAATTCTTCGAGGGGCGTGAAGAGCGCTTTGAAGTTGAAGACGATGGCGCCGGAGAGGGGGAGGCGGCGCAGGGTTTGCCAGTCAACGCGCAGGTGGATGCGGGAGAGGGGGAGGGAGGGGGACTGTGAGAGGCGGAGGGTTTCGTGCGGGTGCGAGGGGGGCATGAAAAGGGGGGTGTCGATTTCGAGACCCCAGGAGCCGCGCTGGATGGGGCGGGAGGGGGGAAGTTTGGAAAAGTAGCTGGGTGGACAGTGGTGATTAGAGGGTTGGACGGAGTAGGGGCTTTATTTGGTTGGGTCAAGGGGGCTTACCGATCCATGGAAAACTCCATCTTTTCTTTGTAGTCGGGGATTGGGGCGTGGATTTCCTTTAGCTGCAGCCCGATTTTCGTGCCTACGTTCCAGCCAAGAGAGGAGCAGACGACGCCGGCGCGGAAGTAGTAGAAGCCGTCTTCGGGGTTGCGGAGCATGATGGCGAAGTCTTCGGGAACGTTTTCGAGGAGGACGTGAAGAGGATGCATGGAGTTGATTACGGTTTTGGAATTTAAGGGGCCGTTGTGGAAGATGTAACCTTGTGAGGGCTCTCTTGAAAGAGAAAAATGCTGCGGGTAGCGGGCGACGACGAACTGAAGGGCCATTTCCATGATTTCTTTGCAGGCTAGTTCACTGCCGGGGAGGTAGTCGAGGACGAGTTTCCCGTGCTCGGCGAAGAGGCGCTTGCGTTCAGCGATGCGGTCGACGTAGCTCTTGTCAAGCTCGAGCCACCAGTCCGTTTCGAGCTTTGTGAGGGCTGTTCAAGTTGTTAGCGACAGTTAGCAATCGAACAGGCAGGAAGATTTACACATCGTCTGGTGGTATGACCATCGGAAAGGTCGGTATGGCCTTGGAAGCGCGCTCTCGATCTGGAATTCCTTGTAGGGCTTTGGCAAAGGTACACCGCTAAGTTGGGCATAATCCGGAAAGTCGCCCAGAGCTCGGACTTCCTCCATGGAAATTTCCATAGGCGTGTACTTTGAAGATCCACATTCTCGGTAGTCGGCACTAAAAGGTATCAGGCCTTTCTTGAATGCCACAGGGCTTACTTGACCGCCGGATAGTTTCCCTTTCGGGCCTGGTTCCAAATTCTCTGACACCTTGGCCAGGGCTTCGCGAGATGACGGTGGAAAGATGTCTATGAAGTCCACCAGAGGCGGTCCATTGTTGGGAACTTTCTTCTCCGGAGATACAGAACGGGGCGGGGTCTTGGCTGATGATATACGACGTCCCCGGGGTAGGGCAGATATCCAAGAGGATAGGTATGGCAACAGATGTCCTCGTTGACGTTTGTTTAGGACCAGAAGGATGATGCCGCAGAGGGTTACACCAAGGGTAGCTAATAGGTATTGCTCCGAAGGAACGAGATCTTGAAGAACAAGCATTTTGACCATAGGTGGATCACTCAGGTGGAAGATATCTAAGAGAAGTAGATGATGCAGTATTAACGAAGATATGGCGGGACCCGTGAATGGATGGCCGGTAACGACGGATACAACATTCGAGTGAATACAATTAATGTTCACAGAATTGATTGTTAATGCCCCTTGGTATATTGACAGGTCATTCCCTATGTGATCCCCCAGGACGCCTGGAGCAGCGGGATCAAGGTCAAACCAAGAAGCCCCTTGGTAGCTAACGCAGAATGGCCGAGTCGTCCCACTATCGCTGTAAATGTAGATATAACAACGACAAAGCCTCCCAAGTAATGCAAAGATCAAATGAAATTATTGACTCCGCAATATCATGGTTTTCCGGCGCTTTAAATAAAGTCGACGGGGAGTGTCTGGGAGTAAGGGTCGTACAAGGGACGTCGGATGGCGGAAATACCTATGGTGGACGATGACGGCCGGTACTTGTACTCCCTCGACCTGCTTAGCATACCATGCACAGCGTCGCTAGACAACAAAGCTTCCTCGGCAGCAGACATGGAATTTCGATGGCGGAGACTGGGAAATGGGATTTGAGGTTCGAAGCAAGCAGCCGGATTTATGCTCCCATTCAAGTCAAACGTGCATCGGCCCTGCCGGCGCCTTACCGATCCAGGTGAAGACTTCCTCTTTGCCACTACCCCAGGCTCTACCACTATTGCATCCCCCATCTCTTCTACGCATGTCGCTTCGATACGACGGGGCGCCGGTCATCATGGTGGTTGTGTTACCGAAGGAATACATCTTTCTTCTTACCCACTTACATCCCATACTGTGATGCACACTCTCATCCTGTTAGCATCTCCAGTGCCTAAGCTATCTATGTATCCTATCCGAGGGTGGGCGATCACTCAAAGTCATCATTGCCCCGCTGCTCTTAGAATCACTGTTCTTTCCCATGCCATCTGTATTCAAAGTTCGACCGGATTAGGGTTACTCTATGATCTAGAATCTGGGTGTAGCGGCAGTGCAAGGTACAATGGACAATTCGCTCGTTGGGGAGAAATGATCCGATACCTGAAAACCACGTACGTTTGCCTCACGTTACTTCACCGATCTCTCTGGATGCCCTCTAGGCGAGGACGACATGAATTAGGATGTTTCAGCAAATCCCTCAGACTGATCTTGTGCGATTGAGGACAACAACAAATGGCGTACGACGTGCTTGGAAATTGCATCGGTTCGACCCATCCAAAGGTCTCTGTGCAAGCAAAGACGGGAGGACTGCATCATTGAGAATATATGCTTTTGCTCTATGTGCTATCATAAGGGTGCCCATGTACAGCCTTGATCCTTCCGTATTTTGTTGCGATTCCTCCCTTCGTAACGACGTCAAAGTGGTGTCCGACCACCAATGTACCCTGAGTGTAGCACGAGTTCATGTGCCACGCAACGACTATTGTACACAGAAATAGAAAAATTATGAGATCTGGGCTATGCTAAAGGCCTGGATCCGAATCCACAGTCCATAAGCGCCGTCGTGTACCTCCAATGCAGTTAGTAGCGCATGCTTCCAAGCTAGGACAACCAGTAAGCCGTGGTGACCAATTTGCTCAGGAGACGCGATGAGATTAACATTATGTTTATTGTCCTAGTACGGTAATGAGGAGAAGATCGTAGGCTCTCAGCCGAATCTGAAGGGGTTTCGTTTTTCGTTGGCGAGGCGGTGCAACGAATAACTTGGTCCACAGTGGGACCGCGGGGGAACTAGACGAAGTCCTATTCCCCAGAGTTTGTGACCTAGGAGGCCATTGACTTAGTGGCTGTTGACATGCCGCGGTGCGAGAGAATTGGCATGACGGGGAAATAAGAGTACATCAAAAGGGGAGACTTACACGTAATACGCGTCGGGAGTAGTCTTGATGATCTCCTAGACTAACAAAGCTGCCATTATGATCGCGGCGCTGCATCAACACACTTGGTTCCAACCTCGAATCGTGCATACTCAGGTGGCTGGCTCTCCGATCACCTGGAGTAATCTCATCTGGACTTTTCTCACTGCTGCCACCAGGACCCCAGCCACTTGTGTCGATTGGGGGGACTCTCTCGCTCATTGGACGTGAGCCTCCTCCGAGTAAACCCATTTGACTAAGTCGGCTTGGACGTCGTTGAGGGGTCTGTTCACCACTAGCGTAGGATGAAACGGCCATAGCATTCGCGGCACGTTTGCAGCGACGATTGTAGAAAACCCAGCCGATGGCACCAATGGCTAAGACGGCAATGAATCCAATACCAGCGCCAAAGCCTGCAGCTTTGCTTGCTGTAGCAAAGGGGCCGCCGTTACTTGGCGCCGTTGAGGACACTGGGTTTGACGTTGGTGGTGGTGCCGTGGGTGTAAAGGTTATCGTGGTGAGTCTACTATCAACAGTCATAGCTGAGGTGACAGGTGTTGCAGACCATGAAGAGGAACTCGAAGATGAGCTTTCCGAGGTACTTGAGGGTGAGAAACTCGAGGATAAGCTTTCCGAGGTACTGGAGGTGGTCGGCGGAGCTGGTGTGCTAGTGGTGCTTGATGGGGTTGGAGTTGGGATGACCGATGTGGATAGTGTGCTTGAGGTAGGTGCTATGTTTGTAGTACTCGATGTGGTAGGATCCGAGAAAGGAGGCGATGATTTGAAAGGGAATGAAGACCCTCCAGGGACAAAGCTGGGACTCGATGTACCTAGTAACACGAATGGGGACGTGGAAGGCGTCTAATGGGATACAGTTAGCAATTTTCCCTGATGCAGTCGCAGTCTACCATAAGCTAGTCGCGAGGCAGTAATCTATGTTAAAGGAGAGGTCAATGCGTACTATGGAGACCAAAGAAATTCGTACAGATGGCGGAGCTGTGACTGTTTCCTGAACAGTCACAGGACTTGGTGTGGGTGGAGAGCTCTGTGCAGAAGGTATTGAGGAAGATACAGAAGAAGATGGTGGAACAAAAGTTGATGATCCAAGGAGACTTGAAGACGGTAATAATATTCCAGGTAAACTGGAGGCAGTAGAAGACGGGACCTGAGTTGAACGTAAGGGAATGCTGGATATTACCCCGGACAAGGACTGGAAACTGACCGGCTGACTGCTGCTCGATGGAGCCGACGTAGGCGTGTTGGATGGAGTGGTGCCGGATGATCCTATTGTACCAGAAGGACTCTTGTTCAGTGCAATATATCCGAAAAGACCTGCAGACTGAGAGCCACATTGCTCGAACGGATATCCAGGGCAATTTTGATTGCAGGAGCCCACAGAGGTAGTATGTGCCGGTGCGTTGTTTGAACACCAGCAACTCTGATATTGAACAATCGCGAACGCGTAGTTGGCTTTGCAGGTATCGAAGCAGTGGCCATTGGACTGATAGTCAGACGTCGCTGCAAGATTGGTCAGGTCAGCAATTAATTCTTCCGAGCGAATTGGAGTCGATATCTTACCAACAGCGAAAGAGGTACCAGTATTGTCGCTAGAGCAAAGGGCTTGAGTAAGACCAGAGACCTGTGGCGCCCCGAAAACCAACAGGAGCATAAGGTTGAGGAGGAAGACCGAAATCCGAATTGCCTTCGAAACGGTGGATGCCATGGCTGTAACGAAATGCGTCAACGGGTTTCTTGAACGGGCAGATGGATAGCGAAGTCAGAAACAAGTTCTCTTCTTGCTGAGCTACGCTGGATGGATGGTCGATACAGTAGGTCGAAGTGAGTGTTGAGATTGAAGAGCTCACCGGCGCGACGCCGGTGGAGGTCAGCGTGTTTTTGCGGAAATTCTAGGGCGACCGGCTTTGGCGACCGATTAAAAGCAATCGGCAGTCATGTAACCTTCCAAATTCATGTCCTCTGTCCTTTTTACCACAATTTCCCTCCCACACACTGCGAAAAGACAACGAAAACGGACACCCGACAAGAGATCCCACCAGGACACCTTCTACCGTGTAACCCGCAAGCCCCTTCAACGAAATGACAGCGAATGAGGCATTCGACTCCTCTGTGCCACCAATGTGACCTCAGCGAGCGAAGGGTGTTGTCGCAGAAATGAACAAAAAGAAACAGAGAGCATTAGAAGATGTTAAGGTATGGACGGGCAAAAGAGAGAGAGGAGGAAATTAGTGATGTTACTATGTATGAATTCAATCAGGCGGGAGCGATACCGCATTGGGACAATGCTTGAGTGCATTTAGCCGTCCGCGTATCGCAGGAAGATGAAATACTGATCGGATTCTCTACTCTCTTTACACACAATTGCATTATCGTCTTGATTGTTGTTGAATAAAGTATCTCCCTCTCCCTCTCTCTCTCTCTCTCTTTTCTTCTCATGATGTCTCCAGTAGGGGAGTAATTGTGTCCACCTATTTCGGGTTAAGCAGAATGCTGAACCTTGGAAGCGCCGTCTCTATTCAGATGAAGGTATCCAGGAATAGCCTTAGCTCCAATTTCCACCACACCTGTCTGGCATCTATCTTGAGGGCGCCCCATCTTTTCGCGTTTTAAGACCTGTATGTATGTATGTGAGGATGCTATACAGCGCAAATATAACTCTAAACGATTCCTTTGGATCACATCCACCACTTGCGATTGGAGATGGAAAACCACATGAAACAGAAAGAGCGTTGTACTGTAGGGAGTGGAAGCGAAAGGAGGCAATTGCTACTGTACTACTCGTACATGATTGGCGCTACCTCTGCCGCACATTAATCTGCAACGGCTGCCAAGCCACAGAAAGCTTGGCCACGGCCCACCAGGGAGCCGCGGTTCATCCCACTTGTCAGTTGTGTGCTTCTTTACCTTGCGACACGACATTCATCCCCCCAACAGAATACATCTCGAAGAGATCGTAGATACCTCTCTGCAACGTGACTGTGATGCAGCAGGTATACAACGAGTCAGCCTCTTTTCGATAGCGTGTCAATCTCCTGCCGACTTCGGGGACACTCCTTCCTAGTGTTGACATCATTGACTGTACAACCATCGATTCTGTTATTCTGTTCACCGTCCGGTCAAATAGGAGATACTCGGAGCATTGGAGCGGACCAACCAAAAGAGGTCGATTTGCGATTCATTGCCGGACGATAAGCACATGGCGAGAACGAATATCTTTTCTTTGAATCTGATCTCATCGTTTCCAAAGCCTGAACACTTCTGTCGTCTCGCAAGACCTCTCATCGAAAGGATAGAGGAGGTGTGGACCTCGCCACCTGCTTGTTCGACCCTACGTGCTTCTTTCTAATCTCTCAGCAACGCTGACCCCTCGGTAATGTATTCTCCTTTGCTTTTTGGGAAACTCGAGTATATAATTATATAGGGTTCAAGCTGTACTCGTTTCTGTGCTCTACCTTACCTAGCTTTGACATGCGTTTAAGCTATGCATGATTCCTTGAGGAGTAGTCAGAGTTATCTAAGGTATGCGCTCCTCAGTCACGTGCCTGAGCTTTCTGAAGCGTTTCAATTTTTGCTTGTATTGATCTGAACTGGATGGCGCAAACACAAAGAGCATCGAGCTTGCTTTGTAACTGACTTAGCTTCAAGAATAATTCAATACATTGGTGTCAAGCTTAGTTGTATGCATTACTTTGAAACTCTTGGGCATATCGCTTTTTTCTGGATATTTCCCTTCCCCGCTCTACATTATCGTTGCGGCAAGTGGATGGTTAGGTAGGTATGGAAGTCTTAGCTGACTCCGCTGAGTGAGCAATACACGACCTTCCAATGTTGATGTGCGGAACCCCTAAGTTGACAACCTCCCAAGCTGATCTGCGCTGGCACGCTGGGTTGCAATAACGTGGCAACCAGCCAAAGACTGATGAGATTTTCTCTAAAGCCACATCGTGCAGCAATCAACACTCTCGTACGAAAAAGAATTCATAGAAGCACCTAAAGACCAGAAAACCCCCTCTTAACCCTCTCAACCAGTCAAGCTTCACACGCGACTATGCGCTTGTTCGACCTGGAATAGGTGCACGATATCTGCGGTCCCTGATCCCCCAATCTATCACCTCTCCGATAGACTATTTCTGGTAAATAGAGGCTACGGGTTGGTGAAAGCAATGAAGAATGCCATCTAATTGTATCATCTGATCGTCGCCATGTAGACGTGTCTGTATAGAAGTAAAACTTATGCTCCTAGAGGTTATCTTGAATCGCCTATCCACTAGCATATTTGCCGTATTAGTGAGTTCACCTATTCCCAATAATGGTATCACCGCTATTCGTATCCTTGAGTACTATGGAAGGATTTTGTGTCTGAAGCCTTGGAGTTCGGAATCCCTAACTCCTTTTCTCCCAAGCATGGCGCCTGAAGCAGAACAACTGTCCTCTCTATCCCATCCTTTGGCAACATTGGAACAGCTCTCCCATTCGAGTTCTCAGCTCGATGGTATTCCAGCTGACCTTGAAAGCTCCATCCGGTTCGCAGGGGCTCGACTTACTCAAGCTGCCGGCATACTGCTCCGTCTCCCTCAGGAGATCGCTGCTCAGGCTGTCATCATATATACAAGGTTTTATATGGGCTCGGAAGGAGGCAGCTTCAGGATAAATGCTGCGAGAGTATGCGGAACTGCGGCCTTCTCTTAATCGAGGCTGACCAAATTCTAGGACGTCTCAGCGGCCTCAGTCTACATGATAGCCAAAATCTCGGCGCTCCCACAAACTCCTCGGTCTATATTGAACGTCTACGCGTACCTCCTCTCACATCCTCTCTACTCCAGGTTGGCACCGGACCTAGCTTCGGCAAAGCCTGATCCTGAGACCTACTACTTATCCGAAGGCTCGTACCAGTCTGCCCGTATTGCACTCCTCCGGACGGAGTCGATACTCCTACGTTCCCTCTCCTTTATTACCACGGTGGCTCTGCCCCACCATGTCGCCCTTACCTATCTCCAAACCCTCGGTGTTCTACCATCAGATCCTACGGCGACGTCAAGTGCCTTAGCAACGCGCACGTTAGCACATCTAAATACGGCATTGTTTTCACCCCAGCTGTTGTACCTGACACACCAACCTCCAGCGTTGGCGGTGGCGGCGATATATCTTGCGGCTAGAGATTTGGGAGTTAAATTACCCGGGAGTGAATGGTGGGAGGTCTTCGATGTGGATAGGGAGGACTTAGGTTTCTTGGTTGTGGGGCTAATGAGCTGCGAGGGGTGGATCCAGCAAGAGAAGGAGAAATGGTCAGATGGCAAGTGTCCGTTGACCGTTGAAGATGTGGAGACGGAGATGAAGAGGAGGGATGTAGAGGCTGGTTGAGCCCAACGAAAGCTGGCACAGATGAATGTCTCTATATTGCCTACGTTTCGGTCGCGTGCGTGGAGATACTACGAAACGGCGTTGCTCAGACTACAGGAGATCGGGCGTGATGAGAAGTTTGGTACAAATTGGTCTTGCCACATAGTGCTGAGCATGGTACGCTGGTTCAACAGCCAAGTGGATCAGGCGCTTGCGATAACGCAGACCAGACGAACGACACGTATCATCTGTTGGGTAGTAGAAGAATTGGAGAAGCTAGGTGGGTAAACCGCTAGAGAAACGTCGAGCGAAAGGGCTTGGGTCATGGCCATCAGATTGCAGTGCAGCATCAGGTGTATGAATTGAAGCTCGAGGGCCATGGTACACTCCATAGTTGCCTACAGATAGAACATATCATATATGGTATTGCTTACAGTTTACCAAAGATGTCTCTAACCGGTAGATGCCTGCGATCCCAGGTCCACGGTAATGCCCGTCTACCGAAAGACGGCCCGAGGTGTCCGGCGAATAATTATTATCTACTAGCGGCGGATCACCATGCGTCATAATCTCCTTTTCACAAAAACCTGTGGATAAGGCACGGTACGGTAATCAATCATGCAGAAAGTGAATTTCCATCTACATCAATGCAACACATCGAGTATCCAAACAATCCAGGTCACTGAAACATGCTCAACTCTTAATACTCCGTTACCCGTCCGTCTATGACCGAGGTAATCCTCAAGGTGTGAGCAGAAGTCGCAAACTCGCTGTCGTGTGATACTTTGACTGATGTTCCTACTGTAGCTTGTATTACCATCTTTATGGCCACCGCGATCGCATCATCATCCTCGATGTCTCCATCAGACCTGACCGAGAACAAGGAGAACTCCTTTTCTCGAGACTTGAAACCGACGAGGCACATGAGCCTGCCTCTTCAGCCTCCCATTAAATCTGCAAGCCAAATCTTAGGATCCTCTACACGAGCCTCGATGTCTTCGCAACTTGCATCGGCTCGATATATAAAACAGTGTCGGGCCCTTATGGACCGTCAGCGCCAAACTTTCGATGAAGAGAGAGCTTTGTGGAACATTGAGAGGACCGAGCTGCACGAAAAGATTGTACACCTTGAAGGAGTCGTACGTCGATCTCAAGGAAAAGCCTCTAGTCGGATCACGTCTCCAACCCACAAGAATGGATCAGCATCTAGTGTCATTTGGAGTCCTCCAGGTACGGACGATCGCATCGTAAGTTCAGGAGATGAATTCTGGAGAGGTGCTGGAGGAAAGAGCGATGCTCAACCGACCCGGACCTTTTCAGAATCATCGAATCAGTCCGCAAGAGCAGGGGAACGGTTACCTAGCATTGCCGAAGACGGGATTGGGCAAAAATCCGAAAGATCGTTCTCCAATAGTTTAAATATGGAGGCTGTAAGTCCAAGATCGGGTATGTCTGGTAGGAAAACCGACCACAACATCGATGGGGTTACCTTTAAGTCAAATGGCACAGCTCCGGCCGTCGTAAAAGACCTTATCGCTCTGCAGTCACCGTCGCCGAAGCGTTCGCCTTCTCGACTTTCTCCTGGCTCGTCTCCTCTTCACTCGATTCGGCTCGGTGGCCCTCACGATCCGTATACCAAGGATGCTGGCCACACGCCGCTCGCACGCCGGTCCAGCGTTGTATCTGGAGCAGGTTCTAGCGACCCCCCTACACCAACGCAGCCGGAGATAGAAAGGCCGCCACTGGAATCTCGAAGTTCAGTTACAAAGATACCCACAGAGCGTTCCAACTCATATTTCCCAGACGTGCCAGATATTGATGAGAATCTGGAACTAAAGGAACCTTTGACATTACACAATGACGTGGCCGAAGACAACAGCTTTCTTCATGAACTGAACTCGAAGTTGGAGGTCGCAAAGCTGGAGAACTTGGAGCCTACTGTAGTCCATTTGGAGAAAGCCGTAACTGCGGTGGATCAGCCAGAACAGGAACCAAAGCTAAGAATCAAAAGAAGTATGAATTTCGGTAGCCAGTTCGGGTCTTCGGCTTGCGGAAAAGGGTTCTAAGTCCGAGTCTTGGCGCAAGGGCGATATAAAAACAAGCGACGCATTGTAAGGGGAGTTGGAGGTTGCTCACGGCTCACGTGCCCTGCCCTGGCTCCTTGCTACAGCCACCAATAGGAACGTTACCATTTACCAAACGTCAGGAATGTGATATGCCTCCTGACCTATCTACGACTATGCGACCTTGCTAGTCATTATTCTGGTATAAGACTTTGCTCGCTTCCTGTAATGCTTTTTGCAGAACTCAAAACTGGAATTCTTTTTCTTAAGGCACTTACTTGCCTGTTGCTTTTCTGAACGCTAAACTTCAACAGAATTGTTCAATCAGCGGCAGCATGTTACGTCTTCTCAACAACCTCTCCCTTATTCTTACTTTCGCAGTCCTCATCTCAGCCTCCCCAACACCTTACACCGAGGACAATCTTTCCGAGATTGACACCCTTCGAGCTCGTGGCATTTCTGAAGTTAGTTATTCCGTCTCTGTCTCTGTTTTCTGTCCACCATGCCACTCTCTGCTTCTGCCCATTTCCAAAGATACTTATATATCGTCCTCACAGGCCGAAATCGCCGCCCGCATCTCCCATCCCGAATCCCTCTCCCAGCCAATCCCAGACCCTGTTCATATCGACTTCGGTATTCCAGAAACAACCAATCCGAGATCATTATGGAGCCGCTCAATGACCGAGATCTTAGACAGCTTAGTCGAGAAGTTAGGAGTTAAGGGTAGCAAAAAGGACGAGATTGTGAGTGAGCTCAAGGCAAAGGGGGAAAGTGTGACAAAGAGGGACGAGGGGCAGATGTGGGTTAGTGGAAAATTAGGGCAGATCAGGGTGAGAGGAATGATCGGGTAGGCGCTACCAAGTGTCGTTCGGGGGAAGAGGCATGACGCCTTCCAGATGGATGTGCAGGGGGTTTAGAGCAGGACTGAGAGGAGGAATCTTGTTCTGGATGCAGGCTTTATGATGGATGAACTCAAGAGCATAATTACTTCCGTAGCACACTCTTTTTTGCAGCGAAGCATCTTGGTAACTGAGCATCAACGTTTTCAATTCTTCCTGCTCGAGTCAACCGTACTTTCTGAAATGAAGGAAATGGAAGGGAATTGCCGATCACGTGCTCTCGCGTAGATTTCGCAGATGAAGCTAGAAATGGCTCGCATAAGAACGGGTAGCGGCCGTCACTAGGCCGAAGTGAATCTGTCAACATCGGAAACATTCTATGGTAAGGTTGACCTTTTCATGGATTTCTTCTTCTTCTTCCACGCAGAAACGGCCGCAGCAGCCACCAGTCATCTGCAAAGATGGCAGCTCCATTTCAGAACTGTACCATAGCCCTGAGCGGAAGGTTTACAAGTAAACATGGTAAGTCGAACGAGCTCCGGGCTGTTAGTCTCTCCCTGGGTCAAGCTGGACACTATGGGTTCAAAAGTATGGTTGAAGAAAAGCGGGTGAGATGTACTGACGAGTAGAAACTGTAGGTGCCATAGCAAACCGGATTGACCGCTATGGCGGTACCTACGCCTCCAGGGTCACTGCTGCTATTACCCACCTCGTTGCCAGCCAACAAGACTTTGAGAACAACAGCGGCAAAGGTGAGCTTTGCGGTGTTCTCACATTTCCTTCGGTCCATGGTGTTTTTACACTTCGTTCCACCCACTACATGTACATAAGAAACATCTTGCTACCACCCACTTTGCGTTCCCTCAACCATCACTCCATGAATATTCCTTTCTTTCCTTCTGGACTTTACGTTTATCGGTTCGGCCGCCAACTACCTTGTTCTGCTGTCGTAACTCCTCAAATTGGGGGATACAACGTACAAATTTACCTTCGGATCAAACCTTATACATCAACACCTGCGATACAATGAGTCCCTTTCAGCCACAATTAACATCAACCCCTACTGCTAGCTGGTGCTAACTGACTTTAACCTCATTGTAGTCAATCTAGCGGCCGAGCTCGCAGGTGTGAAAATTGTCAGCTACGAATGGATCTTAGATTCAGTGGAGGAAAGAAAAAAGGTTGACGAAGGGAAATATTTGATGGCAGTAGGAGGCCCGAAAACGGCTCCGAATCAGGCAATTAGCAAAGGCAAAAAGCATCCAGCCGAATCCTCGGATGACGAAGATATCGACGTCCAGCAGCCGCCAGCAAAGAAGCGGAAGGACGGCCAGAAAGCGCATTCGGATTTAGTGCAGGTCCGGGTTGATGACCTTTGTCCTCTTGCTGGTAGGTGTACAACACCCAGGATTCCGAGCTCCATGGCTTCGACACCTCGAATACATCGTTAACAGACTATAGCATCACATCATGTGTATATCGATGCCGCTGGCACGATATTCGATGCGTCATTGAATCAAGCAGATTCTGGGAACAACCACAACAAAGCCTATCGAATACAGTTGCTAGCTGGAACTGACTACCGCGTGTGGACCAGATGGGGCCGAGTTGGTGAACGTGGACAAAGTGCTCTCCTGGGGAGTGGGGATCTAACAGAAGCCGTCAAGCACTTCGACAAAAAGTTCCGAGAGAAATCGGGCCATACTTGGGCGAATAGGCTGGATCCCCCAAAGTCAGGTAAGTATACGTTCATCGAACGCGATTACGGCAATAATTCCGAAGACGATGACAACGAAATACCTAGTGCTAGTAGTCGAAGAGAGTCGAAAGCCTCAATAGGCACCCAAAAGTCAAGTAGCACTCCTCTTCCCGAAAGCAAGCTACCCAAGGCGGTCCAAAATTTCATGGAACTGATATTCAACCAAAATTACTTCGCCGCGACCATGAAGGAGATGGACTACGACGCAAATAAATTACCTCTTGGCAAGCTGAGCAAGCGTACTTTGATGACCGGCTTCGAGAGGCTGAAGGAGCTTGCTGAGCTCTTTGCCAATCCAGCATTGGCAGATGAAAAGCATAACATGTCATATGCACAGGCTATGGAAGAGATTAGTAACTCATTCTACACTATCATTCCCCACGCCTTCGGGCGCCAGCGGCCCCCACTGATCGCTACTGAAGAGAGATTAAAGAAGGAGATCACGTTGCTTGAGTCCTTGAGTGATATGGAGATTGCCAATGAAATAATGAAAGATGCAAAAAGCGGTGCTGGAGAGAGAATGCACTCATTAGACCGCCACTTTGCTGGCCTTGGGCTGAAGGAGATGACTCCAAGTAAGTGACACGCTTTGATATTTGGATATAGACCTGCAAAATGGTCAAGGCACAGCCATGGTCCTATTTTTCATGGTCGTCCCTCCTCTGGTACTAACCCACTTTCAGTCCAGAATTCTACCAACGAATTCAAGATGCTTGAAGATTATCTGCTCAAAACCCGAGGGCAGACGCATGACTTTGCATTCAAGGTAGTATTTGACGTCTGTCGACTGGCCGCTCAAATGCTAACTCATATCTCGGGTAAAAGGTCCAAGACATTTTTCGCGTCGAACGTAAAGGCGAACATGAGCGCTTCTACAAATCACCATATGGTAAGGCCAAGGCTGACCGTCGACTTCTGTGGCACGGGTCTAGATGCACAAATTTTGGTGGTATCTTGTCTCAAGGTCTTCGAATTGCTCCACCAGAGGCTCCTGTTACTGGCTACATGTTCGGCAAAGGGGTGTACTTGGCCGATATTTCATCCAAATCAGCAAATTATTGCTTCCCGGCTCAATCTGGTGGAACAGCCATTCTTTTGTTATGTGAAGCTGAGCTGGGTAAGCCCATGCTTGAGTTGACAGATGCCGACTATGAGGCCGGAGAGAGGGCCAAGAAGCAAGGGTGTTTCTCCACTTGGGGCAAGGGATTGACGGCACCGGCCGGATGGAAGGATGCTTCGTGTGTACATGAGGGACTTTCAGGTGTCATGATGGTTTGAACTTCGTTTATTATTCGCGGAAGCAGAGTCTGATTCCATTCCCAGCCCGATACGCACATGCCTCCTACAACCAACAACCTGGTTGACCCAAGTCTCTTGTACAACGTATGGATTTGCTCCTCGCCATATTATCCAAGGTTCTAATGCTATATAGGAGTACATCGTGTACGATGTCGCCCAGATCCGGCTGCGCTACTTGCTACGCGTGGGGATGAAATACGATTTCTCCAGGTGATTTCAAAAGAATCTGCGGAAAGCTCACTCATGTTGTTGAATCAAGATTCGAGATAGAACGAAGAAGCATCGCATCACGATGCATCTAGAAGTATTGGGCATTCCTGGTTGAACTTAGTGCGAGACTTACACTAGAGCAGATGCTTCAAATGCTATCTTACGACATTCCATGTTCCAAGACTTTCATACAACGCTGTATTTCTACCCCCGATACATGACGCAGCTCAGATAGACTCGCAAGCGATCGGTTCTATCGCTTAGAGACATAGATAACAGATACTTTGAGGCATTTGAGAACGCGATCCTACGCAATGTTCGAGACTATTAGTATCCGTTCGCCACTACAACCCCTCCCCCGTGAACTTTGAGCACTTCATCGCCCACCGCTCAACTCGACGCCTTAGAATCATCGATACAAACAACCCTCTCAAGTGCGCCAAGTGCGACACCCCTTGCCAAGTCTCCCAAGCCAGGCTATGCCCAATGAGAACCTGATCATCTTTCAATCCCTCAATTCTTGCACATATCTTGTTTGGACATGGCTTACCTCATCTGTACTCTATTATTCCTCGAGTACACACTCCAAGGAAGATTTCAATAAGTCAACCCAGTGTGTTTCCTCCCATCATCATCTCTACTTTGCTTTTTTTAGTCTTACGACAATGATATTTCAGTAAACCAACTGTCTTGTATGCAGAATGGATGCTTAAGGTTGCTTTTGAACGACTAGACAGACGTGACTTGTAATTCCGTCCGTCTGTCTATCTCCCAAGTATCTATGACCTCGTATCCCCAATTCCTCCCCACCAACCTCGTAAACACCACCCCCCCTCTTGCACTAACGGTCCGGTCTGGTCTCTCTCTTATGAACATCCCTTCCCTCAAGTTCCCTACCATCACTTTTCCCAAACCAGCTCACCCGAATTGAAAACCCCCCTCATCTCCAATCCAAACACAACTCAACCTGGCCGTCAGCTATGTACTGTACTATCGAGCAAGAGCCATTGTTAAACCTTTCTCTCTGGGCCTTTGACGCTAAGCGTAAGGTTGTGAGTCTGAGTCTGAGTCTGAGTTCTGAGATGGGCGGTCCGTAATGGCTTGGAGGTGAGAGGGGTGAGACTTTTCGATCGCCCGTTTATGGAAAAAAGGGGGGATGGTGAAGGGGAAGGGGAAGGGGAAAGGGGAAAGGAAGGGGGTTAAAGTGCGGGATCAAAGCCAAGGCAAGGGGGGAAGGAAGGAGATACTGTACTGTAGGAGGCGTCCGATGATTCCAAAAGACTGGGGGGGGGGGGGGGATCCGCGCGTAAATCCCACAGCACAGCACAGCACAGTACTCAAAACTACAGTAAACCCAGCAACTCAATCGAAACCCCGTTCAGACCGCGGGGAGGAGACCCAAAAAAAGTCTTCTTTTTCAGGTGGTTGTTGGTTGTTGGATACTGAGAGTGTTGATTGGTAGGGGCTTTTATCTGGGGGTTTGAGGGGTTGTATTTTTGGGAGGGGGGGGGGGGGGGATGGAGAAGGGGGTTTGGTGGGTGGGTGGGGTGGTGATGGGTGATGGGTGATGGGTGAGGGAGGGAAGCAACGAAATGGGGTGGGGGAAGATGTGGGGATGTGAGAGGTTGATGTAGGTTAGGAACGGAAGTATTGATGGAGGGAGTTGAGGTGAGGAGACGAGAAGTTTCTAGTGGGTATTTTCAAAGCGAGGATATGTATACGGGAGAGTTTGTGGAAGGCTTTCTACTCGCTACTCTGAAGCTTTGATGGTTTATTCTGATCTGGAATCTAAATCACCACACCTCTGAGCGAACGTAGCAAGCAAACCCCTGCAACCCGAACAGAACACGCCGGTGGCCTAATCATGGCCTAGAGGCACGCCTGATTGGGTGATGTGGCAGCGATGGCTCTGGCCTTATCTCGGATTGTATCTTGTTGATAATAGACGTTGCAGTGGGGTCTGGGAGGAGCGGTTGGGTTGGGGTTTTCGTATGGAGGAGAAAGTTTGTGTCGGTATGACACTTTGCCGTTAATGTTTACTGGGATCAAGACCATCAGGACGCGAACCGCGTGTGGTTAGTCAGACCTAGTGGTGGATTAAAGTCAGAAAATCCAATCCCCAAACCGGCGTGGCTCGAATGCTTACAATAACCAACGTAGCTGTCTTTCGAAATGGCTCTTTCCACGCTGCTTCTATAACAGCTCGCTGCCGTGGTTAAATGCCCATTCCGTCAAAGTCGAACACTGGAACCAACGTCCTCAAAGTTCCATAGTCCCCACATTCCCTCCAACGTCACTGACCCCATCCATCGGCCCCTGTGCCAACCTTTTCCTTACAGCAGCAACTATCTCTTCCATTTGGCCAGTGCTATCTGCGACACCCTGCAGCTCCCGATGCAGCAGTTCCAAGACCTCGTATTTGCGAACAGCGACCTTAAAGGCCGCGCTCTCGGTATCACCTCTACCGCCAACAAGGTTACTGAAGGATTGAGCAGGGCGTAGGAGGTACGGGACGACGGCTTCAAGGGCTGGAGTTGCAAGGATTGCGAGAACGCCAGAAGGGGGAAGTAGCTGGTTAGAATGGCATTTCTGCGATAACTCGTTCTCTGAGGGTAACAAGTATTGCGGATTGGAAGTGTTGCTCCCTGGGTTTGTAGGTAGTGTCGCCCACTTTGCCGTTATCACTGCGCCAATTAGATCAATGGCTGCTAGCGCAGTTTCCTTGAGAGCAACAGTCTCAGCAGCTTTGACAACTTGGGTCCAGAAGTGGGAAAAGTTTTCTAGATAGCGGAAATAGAGAGCTCGTGCTGCCGAAGCCTCTTCGGATCTACTCGCGTCCTGGACGTGGTTTTTGCCGGTAATGGTTGCTCCATGGAAGACCATCGCCAATGTACCGAAAGCATCTGTATTTGCCGGCCATGCTCGTATGAGGAAAAGGGGCGAAAATCGATCTATATTCTGAAGGAGTGCTATACGAGGTAGAGAAACGAGCACGTGAAGGTCGTTTTTAGGGGCCATGTTCTGAGCCCATTGGCTGGAAGAGACGCCATCAAAGACACCCCAGAGACGGGTGTGGACGACATCCACTATTGACGGAGATGTATTGAGTAGATGGGTGGGATAATTGGAGCAATATGTCGAGAGGTAGTTGGCGGAGCTGTTGTATAGCCACGTAGAATCAAGGGACTTGTTATTCGGCTCAAGGTAATAAGACATTGAGCGAGCATGCAGGCCCTTTTCCACTAAGAAATCTAGAGCTTTCGAAGAGTTTGGTGAGCAATCAATAATCGATCTTGAATGGTATTTGCTAGATAGAGACTTTGTGTAGAAGTCGATCAAGGTCATGTGCATAAGGACATCGTCTTTGTAATCGACCATGTAAAGAGCAGCAAAGTCGAGGAGCCCCCCATTCTTCACGCCGCACTGTTCTTCAATGTCCGGGAACTGAGATGTTCTCAGTGCCTCACAATCAATCTGCAGTATCAGGTCCAGAAGTCTCGCCTGGGAAATAGTTTTTTCCCTTCTAGTTGGCTGGCCTTCCCTCCCCGCGGTTGCGAGACTGCATAACGCGAATATGGATCCATAGATATCTCTATCGCGGAAGACTCTTCTCCACATTAAGCCCTCGTAGAAGACTTTCCCTTTTTGGAGCCCAGCTCCGTCGGCCAGATGTACGTCATGGGCATGGAGTAAGCCCAACAGCACTTCCTGCGCTTTGTCCGCAACCGCTGTGTCCGGTGTACACAACCATAGTCTGATCAAGGCAGCTACCACTTCGGGCCTTCCAGCCACAATCTCAGAATGACCCCGCCCATGACTCGCTTTCAAAAGTAGACTTAATGTGACCGAGTTTATTGGCGGAGATGGAGAGGCAAGGCCAGCTGCAAAGTCGATTGTTGGCTGGATAGTAAGGACTTGATCGAAGCTAAAATTCTGCGGACGTATGAGGGTCTTTACAAGAGCCGTCACAGGCGAAGGATCTTGTTGTAGAATAGGAAGAAGCTTGGAGATCTGGTTGATTGTTGCGATCCTGTGGACCTCTTCAATGTCTCCCACTATGCTGAGCCTTAATACAGTTACCTGAAGCCTTTAATGGGACCAAAGGTCATACCTAGGATGTGCCCGTTCAAAGTCTCCAACAATCTCTCGTCCAAGGCTTTTGCAGGGTCCGCAGTTACTTCTGCGAGATGTTTCCTGACCTCGCTGAAGGCAGGAGACGCCATTGTCGTCGCTAGCAATTGCTAATGTCCCGGTCATGAAATCATTATATGGCCAGCCATCAGGTCGTTAGGTCATGAAGGGAGTCTTTTCATGAAAAGGCTGACCTTTCAATTCTGAATGATTTGTCAAGTAGAAATATAGACGATCATGTGACAGTGGTCGATGGATTTGAGTAAACATGTATTACTCTATAACAGGACTAGATCCTGTATTGAAAAACTAGTAGGAAAAAGTTTGGCTCTCGAATGCACATCAATGCAAGCCGGTATACATCCGGATGCGGTTCTAAACATTAAGCGTCACGAAACGTGTATCTGCTACTTGCCAATGTTTTATTTTGGAAAATCCAGCAACATCATTCTGGGGAGATTCATGGGCCAAGAGTCGACTTGTGAACCGAAGATCAGAAAGAACATGTAAGCATGAACAGGATAATAGCCAAAAGATACAGTCGTGGCCGGTTGATTTGGATCGGAAGGAAAAGTGAACATATCGTCTGCGGTAGTCTTGAATGATATTCTACGTAATTACAGCATAGCAATGCCCACGCCAACAATACCAATGACGGCTCCAATCATTTCCCATCCCACAACGACAGCCCCAGCCCCTCCTGTGAATCTCGGTGGTGCCGCGGTGCCTGTTGCTGAGACGTTGCTTGCCCCACTTCCTCCACCCCCATTTCCGCTTGTGCCATTCGAGCCGTTGGTGCCGTTGTTAATATTCAAACCAGGGAATAGACTGGTAGTATTGGCATCAATGACGATATAATCATGCACCAGCGCGGACCCATCCAGCACACTCGCTTGCTGGTCAGCTGTACAAGTCCCCAGCAAATTCAAGACATAGCATTGTGCCTTTGGGCTCTCGGGGACATCGTTCTTGAACTGGAAGGAGGAGCTAGGACCTTGGGTACTGTAGTTTTGATTTGCATTCGTGGAGATGTTGCCAGTAGCGATGTCATTGCCAAAGATAGCGCGCTGGAAGATGCGGTATGCGGTTTCTGGCTGGTACGCCGGGACTTCATGGCCAGACTCGTAGACACGCGAAAAGGAGAAGTTGCCATGTTGGCGGACTTGACCGCCAATGTAGCTGCTGTTTACTTGTATTGGAGCATACCCCGCCGCCTGGAAAGCGGGACTTTGACTGTAGTTGACCGCGAGCGACGCTTCCTCGCCGCCAAGCCAATTACAAGCATAATCTCGATCGCCATACATAAAAGCGACCTTGACGCCATTGTCCAGGAGGTAAGCTAGATCCGTCAACTGACCGCCGCGGATATCGGTTCGAGCGTAGTCTCCTGTGCTCTGGAAGGCGTAGTAAACACCGTTTGTTGACTGGGTGTAATTGATCGGCACACCAAGAGCAGCTTGTACCCAGTGTTGAGCGAGAAAGCCCAGGTAATAGGATGGAGGGAATGGATCTGGGTCGAAGGCTGCGATGTCGTAGTAGTTCCGGCCGGAGGAGTTGATATATTGACTTTCGACCTCATTGGAGCAATACACGCTAGCGGCGATGCAGGCTTGATTGACGGTGTCATTATTCCCAGTCGCATCGGGATCTCCCACTGCAGCAATATTTCTACAATTTATTATCAAGTCGCGGCAGCCTGTGTCCGGGCGATTGAAGTTGTCAACAGCTTGCTGGTACAGGCTCTGGTTTATGGCTTGAATTCCGTATGTATTGTTGTAGGCGAATGTCGGATAGGCGAGCTCTTGGGTCAAAAGGTCTACACAGCCATTGACGATGCCCAAAGTGTCAAGGTGAATTATGTAGGTATCGCCTGTTGCATTGATCGAGCCATTCGCGATGCGCATATTCTGTTCTTCGAAGAAGGCGGCGAACGCAGGCCCATACCTACCACCATACTAAGATGATGTAAGTTTTGACGTCTATATTATTGGGAATTGTCAATACTTACGGACTCTGTGAAAATAGATATTGCATCGTTGTTCGGCTTGTAGGCGGGAAACTGTTACTTTTGTGTCAGTGTTTTGGAGACATGAAACGAGTACTTGGCTTGTACTTCCTGAAACCATGCTTGTGCAAAGTGCCACATAGCTCTCGCCGCATTCGTAATGTCGTTGGCGGAAGAGTTTAGATATTGAGTAGGGAAGGTCCCGACTTGAAAGGAGTTGTTCTGCACGGGCACGCCATTTGAGAAATCTGCAAGGGTTTCTACCAAAGTTGTCTGATCCACGGTCCCATTGGTTGGCACATCATATGAGAATCCAACTTGATTCGGCTGGTCAATGAACAGCATATTGACTTCATTATTCCAAGACCAGGGGTTGAGAGTCGTCGAGTTCGAGTCAACATTGATATTGCAAGGACCATTCTCTGTAAGCAATCCTATCATTGACGAAGACCCCGGGCCCCCGTTCATCCATATAGATAAGGGAGCATTTGCTGGGTCTTTGCGAGACTCGAAGAACCAGAAGAACGTATTGATCGAATAGTTTTGGTACTCGTCGACGTCGGCCAGTGTTCCAGGCGGTAGATGCACGTACCCGGCATAGGATTTCACTCCTGGGGTAGTTTCACAGATTCCAGGCTACATATCAAGAAGTTAGTCAAAGCAAAAACACTCTAAGCAGCCAAGCGATGAATGACACGTTGTACCTCTTTGTAAGATATGGAGATGCCATTGTTGAACTTTGACTGAACGGCAGTCACATTCTCGGGTATGGGAGGGAAATACTGGGAACATGCGAGCTCAAACAAGTTGACGCACGCTGCAAAAGAGAGGACGAAGCGCATTTTGCAAGCTCAGATACTCGCGTTTGCAAATTGAGAATTGGAATAAAAGGAAGTGGAAGGTTGGGGCTTGTCACCTCTTGTACGAAGCTCCCGATCCATCTAATAAACAAACCCAGCCCAGTTGTGGAGAACGACAACAGTCCCCACAAGCCTATCAAAAGTTTGCTATTCGAGCCTTGTTATCCCAGCTTTACTGTCAATCCCGCAATTTAGTGCCCAGGTCCCCACTCACGCCACTGTACTGTAACATCATAGCATGCGTCCATGACACCAGATCTTGGAGTAAAGAGGTTTAGCTATCGCGCCAATGTGTTGATCAGGTTGCGGGCTGTGCCTTCGGCCAGGTTGTTGATCGAGCTTGAACCTGCATGGTCAATTGATCCGCAATCCGGCATTAGCTTGATGAAGAAGGTGGTTGCTCGCGTGCTGGAAACCAATAGGATCGCATACTCGTATATATCGAGAAGGTCACCGTGAGCTCTCAACAAATCTACCGTCAAATGGAAAGCTCGGTATCTCAATATGATAGTCTGTCTGAATATCAAATCCATACTGCGACATGGTAGGCAAGAAATGGACGTTGAGGTTCTTACAGTACGAGGGTAGGTAGATCTTTCCGGGTTAAGTTTGTCCCGGAAACCGACTCACTTAATATATATATCATTAATATTAGGGGTGTGATTAGAAATTGAACGCGTAACTTGCTGCCTGAAGCAAGCTTGAGATACAATATCATACTTTGTATCCACCAGCAATCTCATCCAAGTGTTTCCGCGCCTTTGGTATCACCGACAGTCTAGAAGAAGTCTCCAATAGTGCATCATGGTTTTCGCCTTAGAATACTTTTACTCCCAGTTCTTCTTTACGCCTCCATATCCTACAGACGACTTTACAGGCCAGACGGTTATTGTCACTGGTTCTAATACTGGGCTCGGTCTTGAAGCAGCGCGCCATCTAGTCCGTCTAAACGCAGAGAAAGTGATACTCGCAGTGAGAAATCTTGAAAAGGGAGAGGCCGCGAAAGGTTCGGTTGAGGCATCTGAGAAGAAGATCGGCGTGGTGGAGGTATGGGAGTTGGACCTTGCGAGCCATGAGTCGGTCCAGCGATTTGCCAAAAGAGCCGAAGGTTTGAAAAGACTCGATGCTATCTCTGGAAATGCTGCAATATACACCTATCAATTCAAGATAGTGGACGGCAACGAGTCTACTATGACCGTCAACGTTATCAACACCTTCCTTCTGGCGCTGTTACTGCTACCAAAAATGCGAGAGACGGCTGTCCAATTCAACGTGGTTCCTAGGATTAGCCTTGTGGCCTCGTTCGTGCATTACCTTACAAGCTTCCCACAGAAAAAAGAGGACAGCATATTCGACTACCTGAACAAGGAGGGGGTGGCCGATATGAATGATAGGTATAACGTATCGAAAATCATCGAAATATTCGGCACACGTGAAATGGCCAAGCTTATGGAAGCGTCGCCTAAGGAAGGCAAAGTCATCTTGAACTGTCTCAATCCAGGCCACTGCCGGTCGGAGATGATGCGGGAAACGACGGGCATGTTCAAGTACTTTGTCAAAGGCATAACGGCGTTGATGGCACGTACTACAGAGGTTGGTGCTAGAACACTAATAGCTGGCGTCGCGGCTGGATATGAGACACACGGAACATACATGGATGATAGCAAGGTTGGAAAGTGAGTCATGATCTTTGCTACTACTATGGACGAGAATATGGCTAAGGAGTTTCCCAAAACAGGGTGTCTTCAGCCGTGTCCGGCGAGGAAGGTTCCAAATTGCAGAAGAGGGTCTGGAAGGAGCTGGCAGACAAACTCGAAGGAATCCAGCCTGGGGTACTCCAGAAAATTTGACCTGCCAAATGACAAAGAACGACATGTGCGCTTTCGGACGCTCGTTTGGTATGCCACTATTCGTCAAGGTTTCAATGCATCGTAATATTGCCTTGGGGGAGGATATTGTAGCCTTTTGCTTTGCTCAAATCGATTAACGATGAGTACATAGCATTTGTGTATAATAGTAATAGGTGTGATACATGCAGTAGGTCTATGATCAAGCTGTGTTGCAGGATGCTCATAGAACACTGTTGTGTTGTGGAATTCTTATACTAGCTTGCCCTATAAGCGAGGAACGAGCTTAGTGGGGGCTACGGATAACTTGCGCCCACAAACAAGTTCAACAACCGAGGCAGAAGCGACACACCCACCAATCGGATACGATGATCTCTCTGCACTGAGTCAGCAGTCGTCACCAACCCTGTATCACATCACGTTACCGAGTTATGCAACGTCAGTCATACCCACAATACCGTGATGGTCGGCTTGAGTCCCGCCGATGGAAGACAACCTTTGCAGCACCCTTGTTGCACGACGCAACTCTCCCTGCCATGTCCACGCCGGCAGCCAAAAAGCGTGCAGCTCAAAAACCTCGAGTAGGCAAGAATGGCAGTGCAAGCTACAAGATTGCTGGCATTGAGCTTCCTTGCGATCCGGATCTGGAGTTTGATAAGCCTACGCCCACTCCACTGTTTCCCGTGAGTCTGCCCTGCGTTACCCCAATTATTCTCATTCCAACGAGCTTGCCCGAAGTGAATGGCACCGTCTCAGCAGTCTGTACTGATCTCATCCTAGCCATACCACCCTTCCAAGCCAAAGCCCCTGACCAAAGACGAGAGAATCCAAGTCGCTCGCTTCCGCTCCCTACGCAACAGCATCCACGAAGGACCATTGTACACAGTCCTAGGCGACAACGTACGTGTTGGTAAAACAGGATACACATCCACTGCCGCCAACTTCGATTCATTCGAGGGTATGCCTACCTATAGCAAGAAGTATACAAAGCAGCGCCGTAGGATCCCCAAGCTTGATACAAGACCTTATGGTAGGCATTCAGATTTGCGATCTTACACTCCAGCTTACTGATGATTTACAGTCCTCAAATTCTTCCCCCAAGAGCTCTGGTCTACCCTCGACCCCTCTTCCACCGCAACCAGTGGCATATCTTCTCCCCAAGCCAGCAAGAAGCTCCAGCTCGCCAAGCCGGATGGCTTGAAAGACTTTGACGACGAAATCTCGGGCGACAATGACGAGACCGGTGCCCTTGGTGAGAAGAACGTCGAGGATGAAGGCGAGGGAATGGAAGAAGATGTCGATGATGAGTATGAGGAGGATGAGGATGAAGGGGGTGACTACAACGCAGAGCAATATTTTGATGATGGGGGAGATGATGCAGGAGATGACTACGATGGAGGGGAGGATGGAGGCGTGGACTCTTATTGAACGACTCTTGAGATTCTGCATAGCCGGCGGTGTTTACGGAAAACGAGGATGCATGATACCCAATTTAGAATGCACTCAAGCATCGGCGAAAAGTATCTAGAGGTCCTGAACAAAAAAGTCGTGTCATATGCATCTTTCCAATACCCTCACACCCCACGACCTCAACCGCAGACAAGACCCTAGTGCCAAGACGCTCCAAGCCTCAAGCCTCATTCTTGCTGCCCCTTCCAGTGCCACCGAAGCGACATCCCACATTCCCATACCGCGCGACCCTCAATCAATCTCCCACACCGCCCTCCTATACACACCTTACCCAACCACTTAGGCATTCAAAGGCTAAGAGCAGCACAGTAGGTACTGTACATCCCTCAAGCTACCCTCGAGCGTTGCAAATAGGCAGGAAGACTGTTTTCGTTTTCGCCATCCAGGTACTCATCGCTTGTGTTTGTGTTTGCGTATCAGTGTCCCGAATGAGACTTTACCGCACCCCCCGTATTCCCTCCGCCCTCCCAACGCTGGCATCAGCACCCTCACCACCACCACCACAACCACCGCGAGGCGAGCGCTGTGGTAAGGGGATAGACCGCTTTCACCCTGGGTATGTTTCTTTTCGGGTGATGTTGGTTTTTCTTCAGAAGGATATAAGGTTTTGGACAGGGGGTTTGAGTTTTTTTTTGTGGTTCGGTGAAGTTGGCGGGGTTGGGTTGGGTGGATGGATGGATGGATGGTTGGTTTTGGGTGAAGGGTTGGGGAGGTTATGTAGCTGGGTGGATGCATGCATGGGGGATGCATGGGAGGTGGACGAGGGGTAGGGAGTGAGAGGGAGCTTTCCTTGGGTTTGAGCATGTTTACTGAGACATCTCGTGTCCCACTCTTTTTCTTCTTCGGTATCAGTTTTGAGCCTATTGCTAACTGACTCAGTCACCCATGCCGTAGGTCAAACCTATGTTCGAAGCGAACACGGTAACCCATATATGGAATCCACCGTTCTCGACCATCATCCGCCATTTCTCTTAGCCCCTGTTTCTCGCGTCCCCTACTCCCCCACTTTGCCAAATGCCAAAGTCACCTTCTTAGCATGTTTAGGGACACTCGCTGTTCCTCCACCCACTGGATGACTTCCCCCGGATAGTCCCGCAATAACCTTCATGTCGTCCCTATCCAACTTCTCCCCTCTTCTCTTTCGTTTCATGCTTCGGACCTTCCCAGCTCCCTTCTCTGCGACCATCCGCTTCCCCTTCGTGGAACGCCCGTGAACCATAATGTTCGTTCGAGAGCCGGGAGCAGAATCGGACATTGAGCTGGAATCCGAGCTCGAAGGGGCAGGAAGATCTTTGGTGCGGTGGTGCCCTGCCCTCTTCCTTTTCGCAAGGCGGCGCGAGACGAGGGACCCATGGGTGGAATTAGGAGCAAAGTCAGACGAAGAGCTTGCGCTTGACGGCGAAGCTGGTTTCCTGACATTCGAAATGGTGTCTGCGGCCTTGGCATCAGGCTCGGAGCTACCGTCTGGATCATTGATTTCGCTGGCAAGTAGAGCGGGGACGTATGCCGTTGAGAGGGTGTGTAAAGCTCTGGCTGCTGCTCGCCGCTTTGGGGGGCGCCGGCAGGGTGTAGAGTGGTGAATGAGGTTGGGAGGGGGCGGGGCTGTGATTTGGGGAGTAGAGGTGGTGGAAGTGGAAGTGGTAACGCAGTGGTAAAGAAGGGTGGGTCGGAGGTGGGTCGGAGGGGTTGGGGCTGATGATTGAGGTATATAGGACATATTGCTCTTGGGGGAGAAAAGACTGAACAAGCCAGGTGATGTTCAAGTAAGGGGTAGAAGGAGAGTAGGGGTAATGTGAGTGTAAAGAAAGGTAACTATGCCATCAAGAACATGGGAGGTGAGGATAAGCAAAGGGAGGCGTTGATTGTGTGGGAAGGCAAGTCTTTATCTGGCGTACAGCTCGTGCTGTAGAGACCCTCCCGACTGCAGATGACAAAGAGTTGCGATTGGCGCTGATTCTTCAGGCTCTAGACATGCAATTCGAAATATGTGCGCAGAGCGGACCTATTCCAGCCCCAACAGTTTGATATATGGCATCATCTCTCCTCTACAACCAGAGATATTGGTGAAAGGGGATTTATACGTACTGGAGGATTCTCATTCAATTATTTTAGGATTGGGTATTCGTGCTTTGAATTGTCGGACATGATATGAACAAATTTGAGTTACCATTGAACACTAGCTGACCTTTGAACACTTTGCTCTGGCTAGACACTCCGTATACAACATTCCAATCATCGGAAAGAGGGGATGCACCCAGACCTATGTCAGGGCGGCTGAATTGCATTTGCCATGAAGGTTGCTATCCGAGCTGGTAGAGGAAAGACCGAGACTCTGAGTTATGGTGACGTTGCTATGAAAGTCTTCGTGGAACGAAACGAAACAAGTTTGTATGCCGGCGTTGGATTGTCCTAGTAAAGGCCGCGCACTTGTTCTTCACAGCTGGGTGGTCCAAACTTATAAGCTATGCAGTTGATCCTTTGAGAAGCTTTTCTAAGTGAGAGAGCTGTTAGGGTCCTTACGTTGGACTCTTAGGATACCATAGAGAAAACGGAGTGTTACCGCTTAGGGCTCGAATTTGGCGGTGGGTGTCCCACCACACCCCGACGGCGGTAGCAAGCCCTAAACTAATTCCCAGAATGGCGAGTATAGTGTCGGTTGACATTGCTTCTAGCACTACAATTGAGGTTTCTGCACTGCAGGAAAAGGATGCTAGACTTTATTCAGTATGTTCGGAGGTGTTGCCTTTTGAATAGCGTGGTGCTGCACCAACGTTCCTGGCCTTCAATCTTGGGAACGGCTCTCTTTAAGAACGCTGAAAGGTCCTTGAATGGGTCTGATATTCGTGCGGTATGATTTTCGTCCCAAAGCTGTGTTGATGCACATTCACTGCCGTTTAACAGTGAAGACCGCAGAAACGTTGGCTGCGAAGGATGCGGTTCGTTATGATCGCAATCTGGTACCATACGAATGATTCGCGGTCTTCAACCTCGTCTCAGACATTGACGCAGACTTATGATGACCGCCACGCTAGCAGTCTCAAGAATCGTGGATTTAACCTCGACCGCCGCTTCCTATTAGTCGAACCCTTGTGCGGTCTTCGTGTAGACTTGCCCTATATGAAGAAACCCGCATACGCCGCAGTGCGGACTTCGTTTACGTCTTCCGATTCTGTCGTAAACATAGCCCTTTAACTCAAGGTGTAGCCTTCTACTAAAGGGCGAGGGAGCCATACTCCTCCAAAACCCCGTCATTATGGCTTTTCCTGTCTTTCCAAATTCTTTGTTTGCATACTAATAATCAGGAGTCCTGCCCAGCGCTTCTGTACATTCATAGCCATGGACGACGTTAGTTCTATTGCTCCCGCTTTGGATGAAGATGATATCAATCTCCCGTACCTAGCCTTCTACCAACAAGAAGTAAATGGCAGCTTCCAGCACCGTTGGTCGGTCCAAGACAATCCCTATTACCAATACCCCGATTCTCTTTTGGTAGAACAGGAGGGCTGCTGGCCGGATTTGGGCAGCACCTGGAGCTTCCTCCAGAATGATGGTACCGGAAACGACATAGGGACCTTCGGAGATCAAACAGCGAATCACTTAGGTCCTGTACAACTACCTGGTAGCCGCAATGATTCCTTCCAACCAGGCGGTAACTGCGATTGGCATCAATCAGTAATTCTACACTCTTCGTACCCTCACTCCAGTTCTAAGAAAAATGAATGGAGGCATATGCTGATGAACATTTCCAGCAGTCCGTTATTGGCCATCAGGGTGACAACCCTGCTTACCATAGTCCTCCATTTGTAGGGCAAGCGAATACTTTAACCTGGGAAAACCAACTCGCCCAACCTTCTATTGGCGATAATGAAAGATCGTCTTTTACTTGCAAAGGAATGGTTGCCACCCCAGGACTCATTCACCAGGACACTGAACAGTACTCGAGAAACGTATCACATGTGCGACCGTCAAGTTTTCATCAGGACCAGCAACCGGGCATATGCTCCCCAGAAAATCCACAAAACTCTGCAAATCATCCCAACTGTTTTCCTGATAGGTTCTTAGGAGGTGATGTTGCAACTGGCCCAATCACGGCTGATCGACTCAATCTTGACCAATCCAACCCCTACACCACTTGGCCTGTGGATCTAAGCAACTCATCATTCGATTGTAGCGACCAGAGTGGTGTTGTTGCAGAGGCGTCGTTGCAAGGGTTCGAAGCCGCACAAGAGAAGGATGCTTTCCCCAACACAAGCACGACGTATCTCAAGCGACCTTTAACCTCTACACGTCATATAGCTCGAAAAGATGCCGGTTTACGGACCTGTGTCTCGTGCCATGTAGCCAAGAGAAAGGTCTCGACCTCTGTACCAAGTTACGTTACGCCTGCTGATCTGTTTCCAATATTTAGTGTATGGGTTTTCCACTGTGTACCAGATGTACGGACCAAGCAGAAAGACTGTCTCCTGCCATTGATGTTGCGGGAATGGGGCTTAACGAAGCCATATATTTTGATCTACGTTAGTCACATTCTTAAAGTACGGCAGATGGCGTGCTACAGGTCACACGCTAACATTTATATCTGCAGACGAATGGCATGAGTGTAATCATCATCTAAAGTCTTACATTGCCATGTTCTCTGCTCGGTGTCCGTCTGGTTCAAAGAACGGAAAATCTCCGCTTCTTCTACACATAGACGTACAGAACTCAGGGGAAATAATGGTCCCCACAAAGGCTCAGTTGGTAGATCTTAATGTCCTCAAGACCTTGGAGCAACCCGAGATACTATCTGGAGGCGAACACAAGTCCATACGACAGCCTGCGCTGTGTCAACAGCAATTTGACCAACTTGTTCAGAATCGGGTTTGGTCCGGGCACGTAGGGTGGAATGGAGACTTTACCGCCGGAGAGGTGAGTACTTTCTTTAAACTCACGATGCAGGCAATCTGCTGAAAAGTGGATTAGCATGACGCTTTGGATTTGGCACGAAAATTTTGCGGATACTTGGCCATCCTTCACGATCTCGAAGAAAGCGAAATACGCATAGATCTTGAAGACGAGCTCTCGGGTAAAGTCGTTGCTCTAGAAATTGTATACTTCATCGTTTTCAGGATGACCGAGACGTATCAGTCTCTAGCTCGATGCGTTGAGAATCTGCTGGATACGAAGACGATTAATTCGAATCATTACGTTGTGTTCTACGCTCTAGAGGTTGTATATCGTTGTGTGAGGAAGAAGCAGCATTTAACCTGGAATCTTCCCGATCACCACATTTTGCATCCTCTCGTAAGTCTTGAGAACTCATGATCTAGCGGTCGATATTCATTAAGCCTTAGCGACGAATGTTGAAGTTGCTGAACACTCGCTCTGATCATTTCCTTTCTCAGCTTGGAAGATACGAGTGCGTGTTGTCAGCGAGGAGGTTGGAAGGCCATAGAATTCCTAACAACCAGACATTAGTCTTTGTGCGAGACGAGAAAAGCCGTTTACCCGGAAGTCTTGTGATAGCTTACAACGGACAATGTAATAAGCACTTACCCTGGAAGGTGGATCTTGACCCGCTGCGCAGTGGAAAGGGGTAACTTTGTCACATATGCTTGCCTAATGTTAACTATACTAATCACCGGTAGGTTGCCATTCTTCACAGTTCTAAGGTTCGACAACAAATTCAAGCTCGTAAATCACAAGGCCAAGCCTAAGTCGCGAAGGAATTCGGATATCAATCGGACAGTCTGCGCAATCAATAGCAGGCTTTTAAGCATAAGGTCCAGAGAAAGCTTTCCTAAGCCATATGCAGAGTCCTGTGGGGCCGTGGTAAGAGAGAAAAGTGAGAACGACGCGTCAACTGCTGTCAATAATTCCGTAGAAGACGTCGATGATCTTTTATCAGTAATCTCTGACGGCCAGTACGACATTAGGGCTGACCAACAGTCTGATTACTCTGATTACCCAATGTTTCTTGCCCATATCGGTTCCCAGTATCAGGAGGCGGGTCTTGCAGCCTCTGGAGTTTCTGCCGCCCCCCAACAAGCATCTAACGTCGATGGGACCTCATACACATCAGCGACGAAAACCGAGGAGGTCTCCGGTAACCGTACGCAAGCTTGGAATGCCCCTCTTCACCTAAGCTCGGAGTTTCACATAGATCCTTCCACTCAGGTGAAAGCAAACCAGACTTCTAAGAAGCGTCGCCGTAGTCTCTCATCCAACAAAGGAATCAAACCTTCAAGTAAGACGAGGAAGAAGAAGTCGAAAGTCGATCACCCCAGTGGCCTCGGACGGTCTTTCTTCTCTACATTGTGGCATTCTTTGGGTTCTTTGTGGGTACGGTGAGGCAAAGCCTGCCACCAGATGTACAAATTCATTTGCGAGACCTTTGTGATTTGTTTGGGCTTGCTAGCCCTCAGAGAGCCTGGTGGAGACGTAGTTGATGGGAACTGATTCAATTCCCTTTAGCCGTCCTTGTATTCCTATTTGGCTGCAGAAGAGGAATCGTCGTCTGAAATTTCACCTCTTTGACAGTACAGCTTGCTTCTTAGCTGTTACGAGTAGACATGTTCGGCGTAAAGATAAATACACCTAGACTGTTTTAGGTTACCTCGGTATGGAAAAGAGATTCTGTAAAATTCACTGACACCTAAAGTTGACAACTATTGTTCTTTTGAGTGTGGCTACTAGCTTTACCGCCGGATTTTGGACTCGATACTTCTATAAGGGCAGTGAAGAGCAGAGCCAGTGTGGCCGACAAGCATTGAAGCACAGAGAAAGCATTGCTGAGCTACATTTCTTTTGGGGATTCTTGCCGACCTCGTCACTCCCCTAACATGGATCCCTACAGTGCTCACTTGGTCTCAGATCTACTACGGTTAAACCGGAGCATTTCGGATAGGTGAGCCTGGTGCGACATTGAGTTTTAGGATATCTCATATCGCATTGGTCAAGGCAACAGGCATGCCTAATCCCACGCAGCCTTCCTGTACCACGTGCACTCGTGAGAAGATAGGATTCAGGAAGCTTTTCCGCAACACTGGAGCCGGGCGTGAGGATAGTCGAGTCAAGGATTGTAGGATAACTTTATAGTATGGCAGATGGTAAAGGAGCGCCTGGGCCGTCTCTTTTATTAGAGACTGCCCATTAAACCCAGCTCTATCAGTAGGATAGGTCACTGGTTGTGGGTTTCGGAGTATATTTCTTGACCCACCTTTTCTTCCCATCGCAGAGTCTGAATATACGTAGAAGTCTGGTATGTTCTGCCTAGTCTACTACGTGAAAGGTCACCAGCATGTGGCCATACCATTATGTGTTGTCCTCTTGAGTACAAAATTTAGGAGATACGGGAGGCGTTGCGTTGGCTTTGTCACTTGACACCTTTCTCTGCCTACAAAGGGTTCAAAGCTACGTGGCAGCCTGGAAGATCGCGATAGGAGGTCCACATGAATCACGCTACACCATGATGTGATGCGTGCCAACTTTAGTATCTGGAAATAGTATCTATCACTTCCGAGAAAGACCTAGCAAATCATAGACGTCGAAAATTGAAAGGTATGCATGCAGCTTCTACCAGCGGTTAAGCCCGCTGCAGAGCTTACTCCGGGTCTGTCGGACTAAAAGCGGTGAATAACGAGCAATCAGGCGTGCAATATAAGGCTGACCGAGGAGAAAAGCTGCTCAAAGTAGAAGAGATATTATGAGAGAAGGTATGTCGAAGCAGATGGAAGAAAAAAACACTTCAAGGCATAAGAGGCATTTACGAAGGACTCACAAAGATTAGTCGACGCGCAGCTTGTCACCCCATGATATGCATGTCACGCTCCATGACCTCGGGTTTCAAAACACGGCACCGCATAGCCTTGGCAATTCTAGGCGGCAGCACCATAATTGTGTCAGACACTCGTAAAGCATTAACAAACTTGGTTAGAGAATGTTTCTGCCACACGATAGAGCCTGATATGAATACATGTAGAATTAATGGGATGCAGGTCTTATTAGAGATGCGGAATAGCGCATGAAGGAAGCTGAAAGTTAAGCGCAAGAATATCAATTTTATAAGAGAAGTGAGAGCAATACAAGATCCTCGAAGGAGAAATTGAAATTTAGCAGTGGACTTCAGTTGCATTCGACTGCTCTGGCTCAGACTCAGACATGTGCGGAAAAATGACCTAGCGAGTGGCAAAGTGCCACAGTCAGCTTACGGACACTGCACCATGTTACTATGCCGAGATTCCGAATAAAACCTCTTAACATATATCTCTTCGGTATGAAACGGCCAAAGCCTTGATTACACATCTCGAGACTGTTGAGCAATCTAATAGAACCTTTGCCCCAGGCAGAATAGACAATCGTCAAGTAGTCAATATGATAGACACCGGAGAGACCTAAGGAAGACGAAAATCCTCAGCCCCGTGTTAGCCCGATGTAGAAGCATATGGGGTGCAAATACATTCAGATACCAGCGTTACTGCTGACTCGATCGCAGACATTTCTGATCGCAGACATTAGATCATCATGCAATCTTCCAATGGAAACTCAACAGTAGACTCGATGCAGCTCCTCCTGGAATAAGTCAGGCAAATGAACAGTGCCAGCTGATGGCCGCTTCACTTTCGAGATACGAAAGGATTTATAGATTTGTATGCCTTGTTTTGCGGGTATTGAGACCATTCGTTGGCCACGGAAATGAGATTTTCAGGCCGCAAAGGGTTTACTAAAATGTTACAATAGTACCAAAGATAACTGGCTGGATAATAGAGATCGCTGCAGGTGTGATGTAGCAGCAGCTACGCACTGAAAATCTTAGCTAGCACATCTCCCACACGATTCGAAGTTGTGGCGCCAAGTAGCAAAGTGCAAATAATTGGGGGCAAAATTCAGCCAATGACTTCGTCCTGGGGGACTTAAAGAAGTTGACCGTTGAATAGGGGAAAGAGAAGAGTGATCTGTCTTTCCGAAAGAGGTTTCGTAGATTAAAAGTAAAAGTGAGCTGCAGCGAAGCCTGCGATTCGAAGCCTGGGATTATCGTGATATCGAAAATGGCATAGACGGGGCGGACATCGAGGACGAATCAAAATACGGCTACCTACCACAGGTAAGACATATCAAGCCATACAAAGAATGGTAGGCCATCAAATACTTGTAGTGGATCCATATGTGAACCAAAATTCACTCTGCACGTCAAAGCTGTGCAACTGGGTGGTCGTTGCAGGGACAAACTGGTCTGAGACCTTGCGACACGTTCAGCTTGTGGATTGGCGTTCAGAAAGCAAATACAATTCGACAATTTCTGCTTGGGCTAGATTTCTGATCAAGTGGACCGCCTGTAGAATAATAACAAATCCTAAAATGAAAGTTGAACGAAAAGCATGGAGCGGAAGGAGATGATCTATTGGATTTACGGAGCAGTACGGAATACGCAGCGCGAGAACGTAGCCTGAAGGTTTTGGTGGATAGGTTTAAGGGTGGGCGAACTGAAAAGGCAAAAGAAGATCACCTTAATGCTTTTCATGCAGGCTGCCATTACGTTGTCTTGAAAACGCTGCCTAAAAAGCGAGTGGATGCCTATTGATTTGCCTTGTGATTTGCCTGTTATTTGCCTTGTTATTTGCCTTGAAAAAGGGCCAGATTTGCGAACCATGTCCAATGTCGCCTGCAGTCATTAGTGCGGCTCTGGCTCCTAGCGCGGCCTGCCTTGAGCCATCTGTCTCAGCTCCGTTCACATTTGTGTCAATTTACATATACTGCTCTACTGCTCCCACCATGCATCGCTCCTGTCTACAGCGTCCAGCCTATCAGATCTACCACTAAGTCCAACGGAGCGCTGACCGATATCCCATACCTTGTTTCCTATCCGCAACAACTTGTGTGAGTTCAAACTATAGGCTTATCCGGCCAACCCTGGCAATGCAACGGAGTCTGATGCATGATAGTGAACCTATGAGAGTTTTGTGGCATCCCACGAGTTCTGGCGGCCAGGATCGGCATGAGCAACGAGAAGTCTCACTTCCTGGCACGAAAGATCCAAGACTTTCAACGTTCCACCTCCAGAGGCTATGTTTGTCTATTCTGTAGCGAGTCATTTCTTCAAGAGCCGAAACTCTGGGAACACGCAAAGCGCTCACATGCAGAGTCTTTCGAATATGACGATGCGTCAGGGGAGGCAGATGCGCGGAAGCAATTTCGCCATGAAGCGATGGACAAAGCGTACGTCGTCTTCTCCAAGCTCAGATAGCTTAGGCACCCGCATACAGATACGTATCTTGTGTCTGGCTGCCAACCCATGCTGAAACTCTCTTCATGTCCAGGCAGAAAAGCCCACGAAAGAGTGTTCGTTCAAATGAGCGGATGAAATCAAAACCGTCTTCCAAAGACGATGACTCAACTAGACCGAATATTGGAGATGAAGTAGGACTCAACCCCTCCTCCAGGCCTTTGTCTGCACCGGCCCCTAGTCAAGGTCCAGAGAGGGGAATACAGAACATTGACAAGCTTACGATTAGCCAAGACGCATTGGTAAACAATGGTCTCGATAGGCGTGATACTCCTCCAACTTTATACAATCCATTGAAACGCGGGGCAGGAGAGAACTCCAGGCTTCCTGAGCCACCTCCTTATGGACATAATGTTGGTAAGGTAACTTCCCGGGCTCGTCACACGAAAGCTCTTTCTGGAGGACCCTTTGTTAGTAAAGACCCGGATTTTGACCGCGAAGCTCTTATTGCCAGCGATCCTTCTTTTTCACGTGATCCAATTGGCCCTACAATGAGATTATACGATCCCAATACAGATAATCCAAATTATACAACGCTAGTGCGAACTAAGGAACACACCTCACCAGCCCGTCGTGCCTACGACCCAAGAACTCACATTTCCCGCTTTAGAAAAACGCTGTCGGATGGAAAAGGCGGTCTAACGCCAAAACTGGAGACTAATGAGGACCGCCCTATACAACAAGATTTTGTTGCCATTGAAAGGCCCTCAACGCAGGCTGTCAAAGTGGCAAAGGACCAAGCCAGCTTTCAGGATAACTCTGCACCGGCAGACCCAGACCCAGAGTATGATTTGGTCCCATTGGATTACATTCGACAGCCAGAGACCAGGCCAATATCCCACGATCAACTGGTTGTAGAGGTCAAAGGCATCTATGCTGGGTTGGTAATGGTGGAAGCCAAGTGTATTGAGGTTGACGAGAACCAATCCGTGGCCGCTCAAGAGAAGGACCCTTCTCGAAAAAGCAAATTAACAAACGAGCAATGGCAGGCCCTTATCGCCCTTCATAAACAACTGCTGCATGAGCATCATGATTTCTTCTTAGCCTCTCAACATCCATCAGCGAGCCCTGCTCTGAGCAGACTCGCTGCCAAATATTCCATGCCAGCAAGAATGTGGCGGCATGGGATCCACGCCTTCCTGGAGGTGCTTCGACATAGACTTCCTGAATCTCTTGATCATATGCTAGCCTTTATATACATCGCATATTCAATGATGGCCCTTCTCTACGAAACAGTTTCAACGTTTGAAGACACGTGGATTGAATGTCTTGGAGACTTGGCTCGATATCGTATGGCTATTGAGGATGATGATATTCGTGACCGAGAAGTCTGGAGTGGAGTAGCGCGGTTTTGGTATAGTAAAGCTGCAGACAAGAGCCCCAACGTGGGACGACTGTATCATCATCTTGCCATTCTTGCTCGACCGAACAGCCTGCAGCAGCTGTCATTGTACACAAAATCTTTGACGTGTGTCGCGCCTTTCGAAAGTGCTCGAGGCAGCATCATGACTGTCTTTACGCCAATACTTCACGGTAAGGAATCTACGTATCATCGATCTTCATCTTTGGAGAACGTCTTCATCAAAGCCCATGCGACCCTTTTCTCTGGAGGACCGCTCAGCGAATTCGACAACGCACTCCAGCAATTGAAAGACGGTTTACTGGACAATTACATCGGGAGGGTCACTGCCAAATTCAAGGAACAAGGCGTCTTTGCCGCTGTCACCAACATTGCTGCCCTCTTGGAATACGGGGCTTTGAAACAACGTGGCCTCCACAAGTCAGTCGTCCGCCTTGCCTTTGAAGAAGTCAGTTTTCAAAAAAAGCAGAGAATGAGCCCCCGGTCAATGGATCCTAGCGCTGAATATCTCGATGTCGATGACGACGCCATGCATCATTCTCCATTGGCTTCATCTATTCAATCAACGTTTAGCAATCTGACAGCCTCCGAAATCGAATCTTCAGAAATTATCATATTTCATGCCTCCAAGATCACATTTATTACTCTATCAATATCTTTACGGCGCATTGGCGACAAAAATGTATTTCCTCTCATACACGTTTCGTTCGTTTTCCTCTGGAGCCTTGTGATTGTTGAGAAAGCTATGAAATACGTGGAACGAGATGTTCCCTGGGAAGACATCTGCTCTTTTCTCAATACACTAGCAAGGCCTGAGGCCATGACTCCAAGGGTTTGGGGGGAGGGTTTTCCTAAAAGTAGTGATGGTGTAGGTCGACCATTGCCCGAAGACTTTGTTTTACGTGGTCAACTATACAGCCAGGATTATTTACCCGGGAATTGGTTCCAAGAGGCGATGATCGATGACGAAGAGCGTGCATTGGAGCTACCATCAATGGCTGCACTACGTGTGGAGAGAATACTATGGCTCGGGATACGCATAGCTTGTGTTTGTAGTGCGAGTCCTCGATAGACGTTAATGGCGCTAACGCATTCCAGTGCGATCGATGGATAAGATTTGATAAGGAATTCCACAAATTTGCGATTACCAAGTACGGAGTAGAACTACTTAGCCCGCCAGTCTCGAAAACAAATGGAAGCCCGAGCACACTGAACAAACCAACCGACATTGATGTTGCTATGCCAGATGCTCGGCTTGCTATCGACGATTCCTCGATCGGCTTCAAAACTGGTGAAGACCAGCTTGATCAGTATCCTGCCAACGATCCCAATTTAAGGAAAAGCGAAGATATCCAACGCAGTGACAAGGACATTGTGATGGCTGACACGGGGTCGGAGAAGACAGAGCCCAAGAACTATATACGGAAGCCTGCCGACCCAGACCCCGTATCTGGGTTGAACAACGATATTGTTTCCCCCAAAACCACCCCTTCACCAAAGGTGTATCACCGTTCATTCATCTCGGATACCAGTAAAGTTAAAGCAATGATTGATTTCGACAGTTCGGAGATCAAGGAGCCGGTTAAACCGTAATATGTTGACTACTTACTAGTGAACGGGTACGACCGTCTTGCTCCTTCGATGCTCTACGAAAAGGACACTGTGGGATTATTTCCTTGCCACGCAGAGCACCTTCATGTTGAGAGGGGACAAGCTCGGCACCAGATCGTCCCAACTTTGAACTATCGAATCACTTGCTGTTGGTTTATCAATTGACGAGAACTTGTTGGTGTAAGTCGTAATTACCGTCATCTAAGACCAGCTTGAATTTAACGTTCTCTGGGACAATATACAGGACTGACAATTCAGAGGTATAGGATACTATATTCCTTCATTATTCATCCGCAGACATTGATGCTTGTCGTCGAAATACGATGGTAACCTATGAATTGCTTTCCAAAGGTTTGGCTCTTGGCCTATATAAATACGTTGAACAGCTTTTCCAGTAGCTAGCTGTTCTTTTTTTGTATGTTATGTCGGTATCGCTCAACGCACGCTCCGTTAGAACTATGTTCGAAGAGCTCATGAATAACGCATTTCCTATTTGTCGGGATATTGGCGCAGACGTAAGGTTCAAAATATCTGCGCTCAAAGCATTGATACACTGCTTAACGAAACCACAACTCATAGTATCACGTCTAAATCGCAATATGCGCTTCTACCGCTCTTCTTTACGGGATTCTCTTACCCTTGGCCAAGAACATGGGCCTTGGTAACAGTCACAACCCTCTAAGCAAGCTACATCAGTACATAATGAGTTTTCCCGCGCCTCCAGTTATAGTCGTGTAACAGCTCATACAGAATCCTCGCTGGGACGTATATCATTCTCTACTCGTAACTAGCTGATTTTCTGGTGGCTAGACATGTGGCGACCATATTGAGCCACGACCGTCTTCTGAACAGAATTCAAACACTGCCCAACGGTCAATCCTAGCGGTGCTTTGATAAGCGATTTGCTGCTGATTCGTTGGGGAGCTTGGCCTCGTTGAGAATCAGTCCGCCTGTTGGCCAATCACCGACTCCGCACCAGCTCATCAAAGTAGACACAGCCTTGCACAGCAAATGCGACGATACATTTATGGCTTGATGATAGACCTGCGCATGGACCAAACGAGGCAGGTCCAGGCAAATACCACCAATCAAGCTGGCTCAACCCCCAAACAGTGGTTTATGTACTACGGCTTGTGGGAAGCCACATATAAAAAGTGAGGCGAACCGCATGATTTCTTTCAACTCGTGCCGCGTGATACATGCAGCGCCATCATATACCTTGAGGTATGCACATCATTTATTTCTTTTGTTATGGTACTGCTTGCTTTTCCCATTGGTTCTCTCATGAATCAGGCAACCGCGATGACTAAGAATTCTCTTAAGCTCACGCTCAAGCCCATGTCCATTATCCATTGGTCCTTCGGTCGGCACTTCTTTGTGTTCTGTAGCATCCATAACCTGTCTGACATACTGCCAGCAGGCATCTATCTAACGATCGCGCTTCTTCGCATGCTCTTCTACAGAGTTTGTATTGGGACTTGATTGACCGGTAAGGAGCATCAGATTCCATATCGAATAAAATAGGAGTACACATATAGGCAAATAGACAAGGTCACGAGCGGCTTCTCACCCAACACAGGAATCTCCGGCAGTATGGTGTGTGAGATCAAAGCAAAACATGAACCAAGAAGAGTCAGCAATGCATAATCATGCAGTGGGGCAGCGGACGTTTCCGGATGTACGATTTGTGCCTAGAATTGCACATCGGCTATTTGCTGCGTCCGGCGTTGAAAAGACTGCCTACAGGTCTGTGAATGCAGGATAGACCCAACGCAGATTTAGCCTGACGAGTGGCTCACTCCAGAAGCGAGCGAATGCTGAATACTATGATGGCGGTCGCTTAGATCTCTTGCTTTTCTTTCCCGTTGACCGGTAAGTACATAATCCGGTTATCGGGATGCTGAAGAAAATCATACATGTCATCCCTAGGCACTTGCGTTTCATGTAGCTTCATTCGTCACGTCCCATTGTGGTTACGCCTTGTGGTCATGCATGAATCCATCTGCGTAGGAGGGGCAGAGAAGAAAGAACGGTCAAAGCAACGAGCAACGACTATGTGGCTTGCTCGTTCTCTCAAACCAAGGGGCCCAGAAGACACCAAAGACGGGAAAAAGAGGGGATGTTATCATGCGGGGTCCGTATGCGGGAAGAACAACATGTGTACCGTTGAGATGCCTGAAACCAAGTGTAAACGCAAGCGGCGGCTGACTTGATACTTCAGAGCGAATTTAGGCGTTGCACTAAGGAAATAGGTCAACAGCTCGGGGGCCTTGCTTTTGGAGTCGGATATCAGGAAAACTGGATCGAGATTCCTACTTCCAGGCAGCATTTGCTAGCCTGTTAGATGATCAGAGCCAACTGTACCGCCATAATCGTACCGAAGAGCGGCATACGAACGGATAAGGGAGGCTAGCAACACCATTCACTGGAGACGTGCAGAAGAGACGGAAAGGGGACCGAAGTCAGAATAGAAGCCGAATGATCGGGGCTCGGTAGCCGACCAGGCATTCGGTTTGACGTCAGGATTTTGCCCAAAACATCGAGAGCCGGCACGGAAAAGAAAAGTGGTGCGAACAGCTTTGTTGACCAGGTTGACTACAGGAAACAGGTGGGTATGAGGGCGGTAGGCAAAGAAGTCGAGATCTCAAAGGATGGCCTTACCTTTTGTGGTAGCGAGGGGCAAGACCCGCATGGCAGATTGAAAGGTGAGGCTCGAGCAGACGTAAACCACATTACTGGAGTCAGGTACATGCAATCGGGTCATTGCATAGTGGATCTGGATCGAAGTTACGAATGTGGGGCTGGGCCCAAAAGGCCTTGCCTTGAGGTAATTACTCTGGATCATGTTTATGTCTCGGTATTCGTCGCAATGAGTGCGAATGGATTGGACCGCCAGCAACAGGCAGAATTCTTCACTTGGTGCATGACTGGCTAGATGGTAGATATCGGCAAAGCGGGAGAGCATTCGTGGAGATATGGAATTGACAAGCTTGCGCATGCAAGGCTCGCAGGGCTCGGTGCTGGATGTTGGTAGGGCAGGTAGAGGGAAAGTAGGTCCAGAAACCATGGAGCTCACGGCTGAGACTAAGAGAAGGCATCGAAGCGTCTTTACTCTTACTTCATGTGAAAGTCGCTCAAGGAGGTCGAAGGCTGCAACCTACCCGGTGAGGTATCAATGCGGTCCGGATTCTCAGACACTAGGGTCTGCATCTTCGATCCGCATATTGGTTGCACGGGAAACGGCAGAGACGCAAGGTGAAATGTAAAAGCTTCAACCTTCTGGTCGGGAAGAGCAAATGATGATCGATGAAACTCAAAACAGGGCAACTGGTTTTGTGCGGACGATGTTCTAAGATGAAGACCTATGATATATAGGAGTGACTAAGATGAACTCTTACCTTCTGTTGAACACGAGGTTGGGGGTTGGTTGTACTGAGGAGATGTTTGATTGGAAGTCAATAAAAATCAAGGCTGAGGTAACATCGTGCAGACAAAATCAGGCTACAGGAAGGCGACAAAAGCGAAATTCAAGTATATGACTTGTCGTGAGCGGTGATATTGTACAGCCACCCAGTTTTCTGAGGGATGCGAGCTTCATGGCAATGACACAAGATGTAGGAGCAAGATGATATAAGTGGCTTTCGAGAAATGGATTAGTATGTATCCACTTGGCAGCACGATGTTGCTGTGGTGGAGTACTTGTAAAGAGCAAGATTGGATAAACGACTCTAATGTGGCTTGAAGGAAGCCGCTGAAGGGAAGAGAACAGGCCATGTGAGCTAGAAGGATTTGCGGTCAGATCAGGCTGAGGCAACAGACGTACGACTACTACGTAGAGGAAGGAGATACTGACACAGAAAGGTGGGACCCCGAAACGTACTGGTTCATTTGTGGCTGCAGCCTTGTCGGCTTACACAGAGCTACAAAGAAAACCAACTTCGTGGTTAGATTGTCTGCCTCAGGCTACAAGGCTACTGGGGTTTCACCAATGGTCATGCTATTTACCTAAGGCCTCAAATCCGGCATTGTAACACAAGCTGGAAAAATGCTGACCGCGCGCTTGGAGCGCCTGTATAACGGAACGGTGAGAAGAATTGTTGGCCAGAATTAGTTATGACGCTTGGTGTTCAAGGCACAGAATGTGAAACATAGGCAATATGGGATACAAGAGAAAAGCATAATAGAGACTACACCTCGGCCATAATCGCCAAAGTTTCCATCTTCGGACCCTTTTCTATCAACTCAGTGCGAGGATGGAGCACCGCGGCAACTGCATCCTCTATCTGGAACCAGGCAAACGAGACACGGAGCGGTAGCACGGCTGGTAGTTCTGAAATTGTGCGTCTTATACAGAAAGGTTACCAACATAGAAGCGAGGTGAAGTGCTGCATTACAGGGAACAACGATCTTGAAAAATGAAACTAAAGCAGCAAGGCAGCCGGACACCGAGCGCGGGAAACCATTCTATGTGAAACTAGGCCACAGCCTGAATGCGGGAAAGCGACCTATTTGTTGGAGCAATATGAGCGATATATGAGTACCGGCGAGAGCATTACTACTGATAGCCACCACACACGGGGCACAGCATATGGCAATCGCCTTGTGAGGCAGTCGATCCAAAGAGCGACCGTAGGCTCGTGCCATCGATGTAAAACAAGGCAAACAGGCACCCCTCCTCCAGGGTCACAAGGCTGGCTACCGCACCATCGCACAAATGAACTTGATATGAACCCGGGGATGAAGTAGACCGCTTCTCTCGCAGGATGAGCGTAGCGGTGTTGTCGAAAGCTTGAAATCAAGCACTGGACCGAGAGAAGTAGGCACCAAGGATCCCGCAGCAAAAACCAACAGCTCATGCTGGTTTGCGCGGGCTGCGATGGGGTGATAAGGCACGGCTGAGGGACGGGTCACGTATGGTATGGGAAAGTTGGAAAGTGGAGCGAGGAGGTTGGGGGCAGCTGCCTGATTCTTATATGATAAGTCATGGATAGTTGAGACAAGGCTGGGGCTAAATGTTTCGACAAGACGCACCCCAGTCACGGGAAGATCCGCTAGTATGTACTCGTACATAGTTTGGCGGCATGGTAATGGCGGCCTGAGGCTGCGAGAATTTGATTTTAGTTACAAACGAATCTTGCAGCGAGATGGTCGTCGCGCGCTGGTAGCGGGAGTGTTTCTGTGCGGAGGGAGGAGGATCATGTTGGGGTAGGTGGATGGATGGGTATGATATTTGGTTTGGAGGTGGGAGATGTGGGATAAGATGGTAGTTGAAGCTGATTTGACAGGAGAATGGCCAGGGGGGGGGGATTTCTTCATCGTATAAAACAACGCAAGCAACGCCTATCAAACCCCCCCAACACCCTCTCCTTCTACCCCAACCCTACTACCACCCCTTCTCCCATTCCCATTCCCGCAAAACACTCCATCACATTCCAAACTCCACCCCCGGCCCCCCGGGCAAAATACTACCTCCCCCTCCCCCTCCCCAACCCAGCACAAGGCCTCCGCAGGCTCTGAAACGTCTCAATCCACACCTTTGTATAATCCGTCGCGCGCTCGTTTTCAATCAGGAAATAGTCGCTGAACCGGCACCCGGTCTCGGCTTGGATCTCGCGGATTTGCGTGTAGAAGGACTGAGGTTAGGGGGGGGTGAGAGGGTTAGTTTGTGTGGGTGGCCGTGGGTGGTGGGATGGAGGGGCGGAGGGATGGAGAGGGGGGGGGAGGTTGATGTTAGGGAGGTTTGGGAAGGGGAAAGGGATGAGGGGCGGAGGGGGGGGGCTTACGCCTAGGTAGTGTTGCTCGTAAGTTCGCTGGAGCTGGGTTGCCGAGTTCCAGACGTAGCCTCTGGGCTGGCATTGTCGGTAGCACTGTGGAGGGTGTTAGTATGCTGGAGATGATTGTGGTAAGCTTTTTCTTGACTGACCTTTTCCGAAATCGCATATGTCATGTTCTGTGTTTTTCTTTTAGTTTTTTGGTTTCACCAGTTTGCGTACTTTCAAACAGCGTTTGTTACCTTGAAGCTCTCCGAGAACTGCAGCGAGAAGCACTTGTTAGTGTTGTTGTGGCACCGAGCAATGGAGCAGGTCGAGGAGGTGAAGGGGGATACTTACACTCCTCACATCATACTCAAAGTCTATGCAATCGAATCTCGGAGGACGACGTTGAACACGTTGGCTTTGGGATAGGCCATCATGGGTTGCCTCAGCTAACGGCGATACGCAGTATTAGCGGAGGGGCTCAAGGCTGAGGTCGCTTTGTGTTGAGAAGAAAAACAATATCGTGGGTGAAATTGTGAAGACCATAGGTACCATTGTCGCTCCTGGCCGATAAATATGTAGAAAAATCTCGGGTGAAATCCAAGACGTAACTATAAAGTCCCTAGGATATCCAGCGCATTAGCGTTTGTGGTCAGGCTGGTTTTGTTGCAGGAGGCTCGGGTACCGCTTCGTCAAAGTAGAAATCTGGGTTATTAAAATCATTGCAGATGGAATGGAAAGTATAGTTCGTAACCATGGTAAGATGCGAAAGCTCTTGCGGATCCAGGCGTGCATGCACGAACGACGGTAGCAGCGTAACGCCCAGTGCGATGCATAGCGGGATGAGTTTCATCATCGATTCAGGCAAAAGCAACTTCGGATGTGTGAGATGTGAACCTACTGAAGGTTGCAAAATTAAAGGTAACACAGAAAATCTGGGGAACGTGTCGTTGTGGTATATACTACCATTGTTGTTTCAAGGTGCCTGCTGCCTGGGCTGCGCCACCTCTGAGCCATGGCTGGATGTTTCATTAGATCCTTCGCAAAACCAAAAGCAAATACAATCAGCAACAGACAACACATCATTAACCAAGTTATGTACGCTCTCTCTGGGATTGTGGGCAGTGCCAGGAGTACGGAGGAGGCGGGCCCATCATGGCGTCGCGGCAGAGTCGTCTGCATACTCTGAGAACGAGGCAAATTGCAAATTGCTGAAGAATAGAGATAAATCCGGATTTACAGCATATGCCATCCAACACGAGCTGCAGGATATATAAGAGAAATAACTATAGGCAACGATCCTCAAACTTGAAGGAAGTGTAATGGAGGAGATAGGGTTAAGCATAGTAACGTTCGGTAAAGCACGATCGACTGTAGCTATGCAAGAAGAGACATACTATCTACTAGCAATTGAGGTACTGATAATCCCTTGAATACTTTCGTGATGCTGCATATGCACGAGGTGGCCAAGATTGTCGTTCCTAGTAACATAACTCCACGCGCTCTAAACAAAGCTCTGCGCGTGATTTGTGGATGAATATCTCCAAAAAATTCTAGTACTTAGAGATGACGGCTTGAAGAAAACCTTTTTATGTTCAAACTGCCGATGATGCTGAAATCTTTCCATCGTAAGCATGGAGAGAATCAAGAGGGAGAACCACGCCCTTCGTAACCGAAATCATATCACAGGAAAATGTCGAAGTAACAAACAGTAACAACAGTCATTATCTTGGGATCTCTTGAGGAAAATAGTAGCCCCAGAACATCGAAGCTTAACGAAGAGCGAAATAGTGGATGAGAGACGTTCCTAAATGCACATTAAGAGATGATAGAACTACCAAACCGATCAAGGAGATGAAGTCTGTTTGCATGGTAATAGAACACAGGAACCATTATTGAATAAGTTAAAAACGCTTTTTCCTCCAACATAGCGATATCATCCGGCTTGAGTGGTTGATCGTCGCATAACGTCTCATTCGATCCGTCAAGTCAGGCTTAGAGTAGGAAAAAAAAGGACGATTTTCCCATCGCCAAGACCTGGCGACAGGGCGGCCTGGCGGTCGGACAATCGGCACTTCATGCGCCGGAGGATTTCAATTACAGCAACGTGTACGGAGTAAAAAAGAGTGCATTGTCTCTTCCCAAGAACAATTGAGGAAGGTAACATTATAGAAGAGGCTTTGGGCTCTCCGAAGGTCAATGCAGCATCCTTGTTCAAGGAACGTCCCTCGCACGAGGACCCTATCCAACCATGATAGATCTACAACTGGTCTTGGACGAAGTCCGTAACTGGATTCAAGACGCACCATTATACTTGATTCTAGTATGGCTAGGGGGTGCATTGATGCTCCTTGCACAGGTGGTGAGTAGCGCTGATGCTGTTGTTTGGAGCCCGTTGCTGACGTCAAGCAGTTCTACATTGCCCTATTCGCGATTGCTCCAATTCCTCGCCCTAGCCTAAGATCGGAAACCCAATTCAGGACTATAGAAGAGAATGGAGAGACCAGTGATGCGAAGCCATTGCCCTGCTGGCTGAACAACCTTGATACGCAGAAAAAAGCAGCCCAGAAAAAGGGTAATCAATTGGATACGGGCAATGAGATCGAGGAGGCAACAGTCTTCATGTCATTGGTCGTACCAGCGTTCAACGAAGAGGAACGCCTAGAGATTATGTTGACGGAAGCTGTGGACTATCTACAAGAGGAGTATGGCGACACCAAGCAGAAGAGCGTTGCCAATGGTGATGCGAAAAGACGGAAAGCTCCAGAGAAAGGGTCTGGAGTTTCTCCCAGCCATGAGCCTACAGGCTGGGAGATCGTAATCGTATCGGACGGATCCAAAGATAAGACTCTGGAGACCGCGCTACGTTTTGCCCGGAATCTCGGCCCCAAACTTTGGCAATCCATACGAGTTGTCTCTCTAGTGGAGAATAGGGGAAAGGGAGGAGCAGTGACTCATGGCATGAAATATGTCAGGGGCAAATACGCTATTTTTGCCGATGCCGATGGTGCTAGCAGATTCGAAGACCTTGGCAAGCTTGTGCAAGCTTGTAAGAAAATCGAAGACCAGGAAGGAAGAGGTTTGGCTATAGGTTCGAGAGCCCACCTCGTGGGTAGCGAAGCCGTAGTCAAGGTATTGTCCACAGGTGGTCTGATATTGGATACGCTAACACAAGCCAGCGTTCGTTCGTCCGAAATCTCATGATGCACTCCTTCCATCTCCTTCTCCGCGTCCTCACCCCTCCCGCTACTGCCCGCATCCGGGATACACAATGCGGGTTCAAGCTATTCTCCCGGCCATCATTGCCACATATCATTCCTTATATGCATTCCGAAGGTTGGATCTTTGACGTGGAAATGCTTATGCTTGCAGAGTCAGCGGGGATAGCAGTAGTGGAAGTTCCAATTGGTTGGCAAGAAGTCAAAGGATCTAAATTGAACGTGCTTTGGGACAGCTTAGGCATGGCGTGGGGATTGGCTATTTTGAGGGCGGCGTGGAAGCTAGGGGTTTATAGAAGGCAATGAGAGCAAAGAGATCTGTTTTTGGGAAGAAATCCCCCTTGGATGGGTATATACTAAGTGTGTTGGTGGCCCACCACAATTCCAGCGATTCCTCGTCCGCTTGAGCTTCCACCGTCTTCCCTTCGAGCTTTGGCTATTTTAACGTTTTTTCCAGTTGGACGACTAGGACGACCTACCAACCTGCCAAAGACACCTCCTTTTCCGATGTCTTTTCAACTCGACAGATGGTATAACCAAACCCGGCCAAATCTAACTAATGACTTCCACTGTTTTACAGATCACCATACGCTCCTGATGACCAATCCAAAAACGAGGAATACTGATTTCTATAGGCGCTCGATGTCTGGAGATAGAGATTAGGCTATGATATTCGAATGCGGCTTGACACTACTAACTCGGATTACGTTGTCCAACATATTCGCCAATTCCGAAACCACATATTGTGGATCGTCCTTCTGGATGAAGTGCCCGCAGCCTTTCGCAATCAGAGGTCCCCTACTACGCTCCTTCTCCGTGATTTTGGCAAGACCTTTGTTGTATGTGCTCCACATGGGATTCAAATACTTCGTTGTCATCGAAACCGGTGTACCTAGTTTCTGGGGCCATCTATTACATTCTTGGGGCAATTGCACAGGAAATTACTTACTTCCAAGCTCTCCCGGGCGAAAGTTTCAGGGTCGTGGCCTACTACCGTCACCAATGGCCCTTTATGCGGCCCTTGAAGCTTTGGGTTGTCACTCTCGGGCAAAAGTTTGGCTAGGTTCCTCCTATCCAGGCCTTCCTTGTTGACAACATCGGGACGGAAGATAGCTGCGTATACCGCTCTTTGCTCCTTTAACACATCGATGGTCACATCATCTGGCAGCTGGTTTGCATCGAATCCGTCCGCGTCTGGGTTCGGCCACCAGTCAAAATCAGAATTTGCCATTATAGAATCCAACAGAAGCAACCCATCCACGACACCCGGATACGTCTGAGCATAGAGCCTCGCAATCGCGCATCCAATAGAATTGCCCACAAGGATCAACGAAAACTGGGATTGAACAGCAGCCATGTGTTCGCTAGCTACCTGTGAGATAATCTCATGAAGATCCCTCACAGCATCGGCGACATCATGGCCAAAACCGTCTTCACGACCTTGGTCTTGCGGATCAGGATCCTCTGACAGGCCAGAACCATAGCGGTCATAGGCAAGCATCGATGGAAAGCCAGGGAAGACTGTCCGTTTGCGAACGATACCACCCATCACTGAGAGCCAGGTCGATTTAGTGGACATTAGGCCGTTAAGGAACACTACGAAGTGATGATGATCCGTGCCACAAGCGAAAGAGTAGTGTATTGATGCGCCAGGCTTTGTGCTGAGGGTCAAGGTGCCGTGGGTTATGTCAAGGGGAAGAACCATGGCAGGCTGGGGAGCTGCCATCATGTGAACTTTGGGTTCGCGCTGTATGTTATTGAGTAGTTGAGGGGTTTCTAAAGAGCTCTGGTCCTAGCAGTGGGAGCTTCAAAACATCAGACCTACATTTACAAAACTTCTTCTGTATTCCCCAACCCCGAGCACTTCACTTGGGTCCACCTCACTTAGATCAGATGTAGCGAATTCTCTATTTGGAAGACCTTCTACATTCCTACATAGTCACCTGGAGCAGTCACGTAGTCCGCGTTTTAGGCAACCTCATCGGTCGTGACTCCGCGCTAGCGCCTCTTTATCTTATCGCCGCTTCCAACGTCTTTCTCCGCCCTCAACCAAGCTACTTACAACCTTACTCCTCTGCTACTGTGACCTGCTTACACTCGTTGCACCTTTACATTAAACACCTCTGTATCATGAACCTTATCCATTCCACCCTCGACACCCTCCGCGACCGCTGGGCCCCAATAACTCACACCTCCACCTTCCGCACAACCGGCCAAATCACCCCAGAGGAATTCCTCCACGCCGGCGACTACCTTGTCTACAAATTCCCCACGTGGTCCTGGGCAGATGCTTCTCCCCATTCAAAGCGCGTTAGCTACCTCCCCCCCGGAAAACAGTTCCTCGTCACTCGTGGCGTGCCATGCCATAGACGGCTTGACGAAAACTTTGCCGGTGATGCAGGACAGGACGAAGCGATGGTGGCGGATGGCTTTGTCGCGGGGTCTGGGGGAGGGGATGTGGGGGGTGAGGATGATGGATGGTTGAGGACGGGGGGGTTGGATAAGAGTCAAGAGGCTAGGGTTCGGGATGTGAGAACGTTGGATGAGGCGGGAGAGGCGGGGGAGAGGGAGGAAGAAGAGGAGATACCGGATATGGAGGACGAGGACGATGATGAGGAGGCGATCATCAGGGAGACGAAAAAAGGCAACGAAGCGTACGTTCACCCCCCGGATACACCTTCTCATGCCTTCGCAGGAATGAACACTGACCCCCCCCGCTGACTAGACCCCTACGAACCTACAACCTCTACATAACCTACACACCCTTCTACCGCACCCCCCGCCTTTACCTCTCCGGCTACCTCAGCACTTCCATGCCCCTGCCCCCTCACCTAATGATGGAAGACATCGTCGGCGACTACGCCGACAAAACCGTCACGCTAGAAGACTTTCCCTTCTTCGAACACGGCGTCAAAATGGCCAGCGTGCATCCCTGCAAACACGCTAGCGTCATGAAAGTGCTGCTGGGAAGAGCGGACGCGGCGCTCAAACTCCGGCTGCAGAAAATCAAAACCGGCCAGCAGGAGGGCGGTAAGGGCGGCAAGGTCGAAAGCGGCATGGAAGGCCTCGTCGATGAGATGAACGCAGTGACGCTAGCGGACAAACCCACGCCGAAAGACGGCTTCAAAGCCGGCACGGCAGCAGCGGGCGGAGCGGGCGGAGACGAGTGGGAAGTGCTGCAGCATGAGGCCGGTGAGGGGGAGGACGAGGTGGCGATTAGGGTCGATCAGTACCTAGTTGTTTTCATCAAGTTCGCCGCGACGCTTGCGCCGGCTATCGAGCAGGATTTCACCATGGGCGTGTGATGGTGGAGGCGGTGGAGGTCTGGCTTTTTGGTTGATTGGGTGGAGTTCAGGAGGGGGTAAGGGGTTCGGGCTTTAACGGTTGGATAGGAGATTCTTAGCGGGCGTTTCAAGGAGATTGCTCTGCCAAACCAGCCCTTTTGGGCACTTGTGGAATAGAAGTCCCATTCTCCATGCTTTTATTAAGTTTGTCTTCTCTAATTGCGTTGATCGTTGATAAAAGATCCACTGCATGCCTGATACTTCGCCATGTACTGTAGTAGGGGATGTGGAAAGGTTGGGGAAATAACGGATGGATGTCGAAACCGATAGATGGGACATGTAGCGTGAAAGAAAACGTTGGACTTGAGTTCGTGGGGAATAAGAGGTGAATAAGACAGGTGGAAGAGTCGACCTGTCGGGCTTTGTCTGGCTGTCTGTCGGCTGAGGTTATTGTCCATGTGCTAACGTTTTTCGATAGAATTTTGGTTTCTCCCCTATCCCTCGCTTTAAAGATTTCTTCAACTCATTATCTGATGCTTCCATAATCTTCATCTATTCATAAGAATACCCTGCCTATGCCTCCCCCTTCCCGCCAACTTCAAAATGCTAGTTCCCATCACAGTATGCCAACGGCAACGGCAACGCCAGCGCCCGCCCTACCAATGCCACTTAACCCCAACCCCAATTCCCACCCCTCGCCAACTAATCGAAACCCCCTCTAGGCTCATGCGCAAAAGCGCCTGGCATCCCCCCCTCAACCGGCGTACTCGGCACACTATGGAACTCATCCGCCGCGGCCTCCTTCGCATGCGCATCCTCGCTCGCCTTGGGCGTAGTTTGCGGCGGCGGTTGCTCGTTATCAAGCATCGTAATCGGTGCCTCGTGCGAGTAGTCTGAGCCGCTGATCGAGACCTCGTCGAAGCCATCGTTGGGGCCAGAGAGGTGGGAGTGGTTGGCGGGGGGCATGAGGTGGAGGTCGTGGATGTCGTTTTCGAGGGGGAGGGGTTTGGGTGTGATGGCGTTGGAGGGGGAGGGGGAGCGGAATTTTGAGGGCGAGGGCGAACGTGGGGTTGTGGAGTGGTCTTGGGTCGGGTTTGGGATGGTGTCATTAGCTAAGTCTTCGGTGATGAGAACAGGAGTTTGGCTTCGGTAAGGGTTTCGTGGTGGAAGAGCTGGTGGGATTCGTTTGGGGATGGTGACGAGGCGAGCTTTGGATATGACGGAGGGTGCTACTGGGGGTTCGGAGAATTTGCCGTTGGCCTGTCCGTGGTCTGAGATTCCTAGGCCAATGTCTTCTTCCTCGACTTCCTCGGCGAGATTTTCGGAAATTTTCATATCAGGACTGTGATTCCTCGACTCTTTTGGAGATTCGGTAGTGGTTAGTCCTAGGATTTCTGTTTGAGTGCCGCGGTCTGTGTTCGTACTGGCGATGCTGAGCCGGCCGCTGTCTCTTTTGCTGTGTCTACTGTCTAGACTGTGTCGTCGACCGAAGGAGCTGTAGATTGGACTTGTTTGGGAAGGCTTATACTCGAAGGCTTCCATGCTTGGGCGACTTCTCGTCCCAGCTTCTCTAATTTCCATGCCTTCTTGCTCCAGGGCCCGTACTCCGAAAGGATCTGGGTCGTCTTCGGGTGGCGGCAGACCAAATCCCGAAGTATCTACAATCTCCATATCACCTGGCGTAGGCTCTGAGGCTGGTAAAGCGGCTTCGTCTACATCGTTGTCCCCTTGAGCGGCTTTCAACGTAGCCATCAGCGTCTTCAGTTCATACGGTGGATGCCGGACTTTCCCAGCCAAGATGTCCGAAACCCCTATTCTCTCACCGTAGAATCGCTCGTTCTCATCTGTTCTCTCGATGATGACTGTCCCATCAACCTGAACTCCAGCGTAGAAGCCCCGGCTCTTCAGATACGTCCATATCGGCGCTTGTCTTTTGTGGATCTCTGTTTCTAGCACTCCGCCCACACCGACTGGACCTGCCACAGCACTAATCTCTCCTCCCAGGGTACACCGCAGTTTTGTGAAAGCCTGGAGCGCCTTTTCTGAATTGATCACCACCACGCAATCGTAGATGTCCACCCCGACCAGGAAGCCTAGGCCTGCGGTGTGCAGCATTATTCCAGACGGCGGCGACCAATCTCCGCCAGGTGTTCTGGCAATTAAAATGCCACTTCCCCCAGCTCCGCTGACCCACAAGCCAGTCCTCATGGTTGTAAAGATGGCCAACCCCTTTGCTTCTCGTATTACCTTGGTAGGGATCTTCTTGACGACCTTTGCTTTTCCCTTGGGCGCATCTTTCGATGGCGCGTGCCCTTCTTCTTCGACATAGAAGCCATCTTTGCAAAAGCTGCGAAGGATGCGCGCAGCCTTGTCCGATTCTTTGTCGAGCGTTGTTGGCCAAAATGCTTCAGAGCCAATCTTGTTTGAGAGGGCATTGACCGGAGCACCAAGCTTATCAAGGGCATTCCAAGCTTTGTCGAAGCCTTTCTTAGAATTGGTTTTGGTTGCGGACCATGAGGGAAGACCGACGGCAGGAATGCTGATGGGCATGTCGACGATCCGTTGGAGTGCGGTGAGTGCTGACGTGTGAACGCTGCTTGATCCGGATGGTGAAGGTGAGCGCAGAGCCTGAGGCTGACAATTGAACTCAGATCAATATAACAGCTTGCATCCGCAGCCTCGAGGCAAGGCATGCGGCATACTGTACTTGGTTCCGGCTCTCCTTCCGGGCAAACCGAACGGAATTTGTTTCTGCTTACTGTACCACGCTCGTGCAGATAGAAGGGTACCTTAGTGTGTACGATACATCAATGCGGGTTGCTTGGCCCCTTTCTCTCCTAAAGGAACAGTCTGTCCTCCTGAGCAACCTAAGGACCGCTCCCTGCGGCAGGTATCGTGCTCTCGCAACACCCAACAGTCAAGGGGCAGTAAAACGGCGGTAGCATGCTGAGTCATGCTGAGTCATGCCACTGCCAGTGCAGCGTCTCCTGAAACATTCTACTTCTCCATTAGACCGTCTAATCGTCCATCTGCTTCTCCTTCTCATGTTCATGTCATGTCGTCTCCTCGTTGAGCTTCGATATGTTCTGTTTGAACTCTTCATCGACGTTCATCAACGTTGTTCAACGCCGACTAGGAATTTCCAGGTGTGATGTCTCCTGGTCAATCCACTCAGTCTCATTGGCTAGATATGTCAAGGGCAATGATGCCGAATTACCCTGCTATCGCATTCACTGACGACGCATACCCCACCTGTATGTCTCTGTGCTCACACGCTGCACACGAGCACATTTCGAGCAGTCTACAAGTCCTTTGAGGGATTCAAAGTGTCTCAATCATGGCCTGGAGCAAAGCCGCTTCACTGTTGTCTAGACTGGCTACCGAGCTCGGAGTTTTCTCAATCGTCCAATCGTCCACAGACACCAAAATCCTATGTGTTCAGCGCTTTGTGCGGCTCTTTGCCTATGGCGCCTCTACTTTGATTCTCGCTCTCTACCTCTCCAGTTTGGAGATCACCGACGCTCGAATTGGGTTGTTCATGACATTGACCCTCCTGGGTGATGTCGTCATCAGCTTTGTGTTGACGCTTTTCGCCGATGGTTTGGGAAGGAGGAGGATTCTACTGCTTGGGTCGGGCTTGATGGCTGCAAGTGGCGCCGTATTTGCTTTCAGCGGGAATTACTGGATTCTAGTAGCTGCAAGCGTATTCGGGGTAATCAGTCCAAGGTGAGCAATATCCAGATCAGGGCTAATGACTGTACTCCCTGTGTCCATTGTTGAGGTTCGAGTAGTGGCAATGAGATAGGCCCGTTTCGTGCTATAGAGGAGTCTACGCTGGCGCAACTTACTCCTTCAGCCATTCGTAGCGATATTTTCGCCTGGTACACTCTTCTTGGTAGTGCTGGAGCCGCCTGTGGTACTATTTTCTCCGGCTGGATGGTGCAGGGACTCCTCATTCACAGGCATTGGAAGGACACTCGTGCTTACCGTGTCATCTTTGCATTCTATGCCTTCCTTGGTATTATCAAGTTCGTGCTCTCGCTAATGCTGAGCGACAAATGTGAGGTCGAGCCGCCGCAACAGAAATACGAGCCTGTCGGTCAAGAACTAGATTCAGTAGAGGCTGAAGGGCTTCTTTCTAACGATGGAGATACTCCGGAGCCCAGCCCCAAATTCAAGACGGCTGAGAAGCTGCCAGCTCCATCCCCAAAGAGCAAGAACTCTATCTGGCCAGCCATTTCTCCTGCTTCACGCAGTATTCTCGTTAAGCTCTGTCTCTTGTTTGCGGTCGACTCGTTAGCTTCGGGGCTGATTCCTGCATCTTGGATTACTTACTTTTTCAGTCGCAAGTTCTCCGTTTCAGAAGGTACACTAGGAACTCTGTTTTTCACTACGAATATCATCTCGTCCGCATCGAACCTCGTAGCGTCGTCGATTGCGAAACGAATTGGCTTGGTCAAGACCATGGTGCTTACGCATCTTCCCTCTGCCATCTTCCTATCTCTTATCCCACTGCCCAGTAACGTCGGCATTTCCATGGCATTTTTGATACTCCGTTCCTGCACGCAAAGCATGGACCAGGCTCCTCGGCAGGCTTTCCTTGCAGCAGCAGTCCTTCCAAGTGAGAGAACAGCGGTGATGGGAGTGGTCAATGTCGTAAAGACTCTAAGTCAGAGTGGAGGGCCTTTGGTGACAGGATGGCTTGCTGGAATCGGAAAGTTCTGGATTGCGTTCTTAGTCGCTGGAGCAATGAAGGCGGCCTACGACTTGGCAATGTTGAAGATGTTCCTTGGGTACAAAAGTCGTGAGGAAGAGCAAAAGGGAGGCCCCGAAGCTCTAACTAGGGAAGTTCAAAAGCCATAAGGAAGTGAAGAAATGGCAACAGGAGAGGCTTGGCGATGGCATGAAGGCGTGGGGTGAGAATGGGCGTTCTCGAGGTCAATACTGAATGTGATAAGGTGGTCTGGGCTCACATATGAATTATGCACCCATTACGCAGCGTGACAGTCCACACAGCGCCCCCAATCGTCTTGAGCTCGGGGGTTTGAATGTTTACAGTCAGCAACCAACAAGAAAGTTTTCAAAATCCTTGATTCGCAAATTTGTCAGTTGATTCTCATGGTCTTCAATACGGCAGAACAAGTCATTCAGGTTATGACGTCGAATTCTCGTTCATCACTTCTACTACTCTAGTTCGCTTCCTCCTTACTATACATCTCTCTGTCCTTATCTTTGTTATAGTCTTGGCATTGACTGCGCAGCTCGACCAGAATGGCTAGGAATCGTGATCGGGCGCTTTCTGTCCACCTGGTGCATTGCAACAATCTACGTTCACCCTTCGTGGGAAGACAAACAAGGTTTATACGTATAAATTGCATTTTCAAATCAACTGTCTTCTAGTTTAACGAAACCGTCTCCAGGCTTTCCATCGCATATCAGCCACTCATCAGCTTCCTTTGTCCAATCCCGGCTGCATGCAACCAGCCGAACCAGATTATATATCAGTGGCAGATACTCACTCTGGAGTGGGCAAAGTGGGATAATCCAATTCCCACAGTCAGCCCACCGCCAAGTTGCCCTTCCACACTCGCACGACCTCGAGCCCCGTAGAATGGGAATCCTATAAGACCCCCCCGTCTTCCCCCTCGTCTGCCTCTCCTACCTCTTCTGCCCTATTTTTTTCCGCTGCCAGCGCGTCAGCGCCATTCTAACATCCTACGGCATCTCTAACGCCGACGGAATGAGCGGGGATCCGGATTTAGATGGTACAGAGGTGAGGATACACCTGTATGAGGCGTTTGGGTTTGTGGCGGGGGGGGGCGAGAGAGAGTTTGACGGTGGGAAGGCGCGTGGTAAGGGGAAAGAGGGATTGACGGGGGGATGGAGGGAAGAGTGAGAAGTGGAAGGAGCGGGAAAAGGGGGGGGTGGGGGGGTTGCGTTTTAGCCGATGTGGAAGCCTGTGGGTGGGAGGGTTAGTAATGATGCTGTGGAGCCTTGGGAGCGGGGGCTTTTGAGCGGTCCTGGGGAGTTTGGGTGTTGATGTTTGAATTCCTGAGAGGTGAATGCTGTACAATACCCGTATGAAAACGCCAATGCCCCATAAACCACAAATCCTTTCCCCTTATGATATCGTCCCTGGCAGCGAGCTCCCTCTTGCCATATCGCCGTATCGCCATACCGTGCGTCCTCACCATCCGTTTGCATTTTCAGTCCTATTCACAGTCCATCCCCCCAAAGCCCCACAACGCTCACCCCCCACGCCAACCCCCAAACTGCCCCCTTCACCATCTGCCGTCCCCTCCACCCCTCCATCCCCTCCCTCAAAACCTCCCCATTAACCCCCTCCCCACTCCCTTCCAACTCCCACTCCTCATCCTCCACCTCTCTCCTTTCCTTCCATTTCCCCTCCCCCTCACCACCCCCCTTCCTCCTCGCAAAACCCCCAAATACCCCAACCCAATCTTTCCCAAACCCAAGCCCGATGGCTAAAACGGACCACAGCAAATACGGGTGCTTGCCGCGTGGTGGACTAAGCGTATAGGCGAGGAGGAGGGAGGAGGCTGAGAGCGTGGAAAGGAGGAGTTGGTGGTGGGCGGTGAGGGTGCGGAGGCGGCGGAATGTGGTGTGCGCTGGGGTGGCGGTGGGGAGGGCGAGGAGGGGGGGGAGGGTGGTTGTTGTTAGGGTGTAGGAGAGGCCCTGAGGGGGGAGTTGTTGGTTAGTGAGGGGAGGGGAAAAGATGTGGGCGGGCGGGTATGATGGGCATGGGGGGCGTATGGATGAATGTGTGGAGAGGGATAGAGCATACGGTTAGAAGGCCTAGACTTATGGTGCCGACGAACTTGGAGACGGCGATGGTTGTTCGTGACATCGTGGATCTCTATGGAGGGTGTCACACAGGGGTGTATGGTACTTTGATGTTGGCTGCCTGCTGGAAAAAAGGATTCGTAGTTGCACTTGGCAGTTCGATGATACTCCGGCGCTAAAGGATACAGCGGGCAAAAAGCTCCGTACTTTCGGAGAGGACCCGAATTAGGGGAGCTCCACCAGCTTCAACTTCCAATGTCTCTCTACAGTTGTGACTTGTGAGAGACGTAGATGCATGCTCCGTTCAATTCCTTGATATCTGGGTCTATTTCATAAAAACTGCAGAATGGACGAGCCTCCAAGCTCGTGCATGTCTCACCATCCTCGGCAGTATCTATTTGCCCCGCATCGGTGTTCCTCCGGCCGTAAAACGAAACACGGGTGATGAATACATTTGACCGCGTCTCGATTTTCATGTACAGTAGTCCATCTTTCTCCTATACTCAAGCATAGATTTATTCCTCTTTCCTCTCTCTTCTGCATTTCTCTTTCTCTTCCTGCTCCAATTGACTTTCCCTCTTTTGCTACTAACCGTTCATCATGCCTCTAGCAAAGAGTGAATACCTCAGCGACATCTGGAAAGACGGGATCTTTGGTAACTTCTCCTGGTCCATGCTTGATCGGACTTATACTCATCATCCAATTACAGATAACAAGGTCGTCTACTGCACCGGCGGCGCGGGAACAATATGCAGCGCCCAAGTTCGAGCCCTCGTCCATCTCGGAGCAAACGCCTGCATTGTGGGCAGAAATGTCGAGAAGACTGAACGAATGGCCAAGGATATCGCTACCGCTAGGAAGGGGGCAAAGGTGCTCGGCCTAGGATCAGTGGACGTCAGGAGCATGGAGAGCCTGCAGGCGTCTGTGGATAAGTGTGTGAAAGAGCTTGGAGGGTTGGACTTCGTGATGTAGGTCACCTTGAATGATCTGAGTCGGATGATCCAACTGAAAGTTTGTAGTGCTGGAGCAGCGGGAAACTTTCTCGCTCCAATTAATCAACTTAGCACGAATGCCTTCAAGTCGGTAATGGACATTGATGTGCTAGGATCCTACAATACCCTCAAAGCTACCCTCCCACAAATTGTCTCCTCAGCAAACTCCCACAAATCCGATGGCTACACAGGTACGCTACCCTTCGGCGTTGCCACTTCGGATATACTAACCTGCATAGCATCTCCCACCGGAACAGGCGGCCGCATTATCTTCATCAGTGCAACTATTCACTACACTGGTGCACCTCTCCAAACGCACGTTAGCGTTGCCAAAGCTGGCGTCGACGCTCTGTCGAATGCCGCATCGATTGAGTTCGGCCCCAGAGGGGTAACGTCGAATGTTATTGCTCCTGGGCCTATCGGCGGTACAGAGGGGATGGAGAGATTAGCCAAGAGTGAAGATGTGATTGCGTCGAAGAAGGGTATTCCGCTTGGCAGATGGGGTACCGTGAAGGAGATTGCGGATGCGACGGTGTATTTGTTTTCAGATGCCGCGAACTATGTGTCCGGACAGACGCTTGTGGGTAAGTCCAGATCTCTTCGACAAGTATCTCTTTGGGCAACTGACAATCGATTGCAACAGTCGACGGGGCTGCATGGCGGACTTCTGGAGGAACTCCAGGGACTGGGTTTAAGTACCCAGATTTTCTTCTTTCAGACGAGATGGTGTCGGGAGTGAAAGGGACAAAGAAGGCGAAATTGTGATACATCGTCTGACTATAGGGCAACGCAAGAGTATAAGCTGGGAACCAAGATATCGTCCCTCGCAATAAGAAGATATCCGCGGCAGGTAATCTCTGATTTCAGCCAAGAGATTCCACATATTATATATAATATTCTTTGCTTCGTACGCCTTTCCTTGCAATTTGAATGGCGACATGACGACGAAGAATAGATTACGATAGTTGAGATGGAGGAAAGAGGAGGGTTTCCGGATATGAGAGTCCAATGGCTGTTGATCGCAAGCTAACAGGCATGATGGGAGATGTCCTGGATATTACAACGATTGCCATATTGGAAAGCCGCTGATGGCCTGTGTCGTCGGCATGCATGTGTTCCTCTATGATGGGTTTGGGAAAGAAGACCACCGTACGAGGAATCTCTTGTGGTTACTTGTTAGGTATTTGATGAATAGCACTGGTTCTACCATTAATCATATACCTTCAAGACCCCTCCGGTAGGAGCGTAGACGAATGATTGGCGAGTTTCCCCGGTAGGTCATGGTGGGAGTATCTGTCATACCGTAGATTTAGATGGCAATACCTAACCATAGAATCAATTATCAATGCTTCTGTTACACAGAATGAAAGATTTTTGAGAGCCACCCAACGGCGCTAGCCACTCTCGGCCATGAGCCTCTGAAAAGGTGGCCGAGGAGGCTGTGTTTACAACGAGTCAAAAAGCGCAATTTCGTACTTCCGCCATGATAGAATTACTTGGATGTCTTCTTCGACGCATTGCATACTACATGCTCTTTACCACAGCGTTCACTGAGACTGCACCTCTCAACGATAGTCCCACGTGAATTGAAGCCTGAAGGATGCGGGTTCGGGTCGGGCTGTGCTCTCAAGTGAACCGCCAGCAGGATTCGGAATAATACTATCTATGTCGAGTAGCCTACCATGGCCGATGCAATCGGATTGGCGGCCTCAATAGTCCAGATCGTCTCCACAGGCGTTCAAGCCTCAGTATATCTTTACAGCTTCGCCGAAACCGTGTCATCAGCGGGGAAGGCTGTTAAGGAGATATCCAGTGACATTGCACTGACCACTAGCGTTTTGGAGCAATTGAAGACCATTTTGGAATCCGAGAAGGAACATGAAACGGCATCTAAAGAGGCGTTCTCGGCAGCAGAAGCTCTAATTCAAGAATGCTCGAATATCTTTGAAGCAGTTGTGACGTTGATCCAAAAACACTTTCCAGATCTTGGGCCTGGCCATCGAACAAGATCCAAATTGAATTTTCTAAAATGGCCAATCATCCAGCCCAAGATCGAGCTTATGCGGTCGAACCTGGAAAAGCACAAGACGAAGCTTATCCTTATGACCCAAGTGCTGACCCTCGCAAAGATGGCAGTATCTCAGTTCGTATCCGTCTCATCTTTTTTACGAGTCCAACTAAGAAACATCTAGACAACGAGAAATTGACGGTCAAATTGAAAACGAACGTCAGAAACTTGAAGCACTCGTTATCGTGTCCCACAGGGCCAAAGTCGAGTCTAATTATAAAATCAATATGTTTGGATTAACCGAAGTGTTTAACCCTACCACGCAAGCGTCTATTGATATCGTGTTTGTACATGGCATCTTCGGGCATCCAAAGGGTACCTGGACCTGTGATGACACCGATGTGTTCTGGCCTGCTGAATTATTGCCACCAGTCTTGGAAGACGATGGAACACGGGTCCTGACCTATGGTTACGAAGCAGGAGCGGATTCATTTACAGATGGTGAAAAAACACATAAGGTGCATGAAGTTGCTCGAAGCCTTGGGAGAGATCTTGCATCCAACAGGCAGGTATGTGAGATAGCTTTTGTGTCCGAACGCATTATGAAACATGAATAACATCAACCAGATCCGCAAGGCAACAAAGAGACCTTTGATATTCATAGCGCATTCGTTAGGAGGTCTCATTGTAAAAGGGGCAAGTAGACTATGTGTCCTTGCGGTGTCTTGATGGGTTTTAATCTACTCTAGGTCCTCGCTCACAGTTCAAGAAGTCCGGATAAGTCAGTACCGAACATAAGGTCCATCTCAATTTCTACTTATGGCGTCGTATTTCTGGCTACACCGCACAACATTCTAGCTTCTCACATGAATCTACTATGTGATAC
>JAABUL010000375.1_pt1 | contig 95917 bp, 93 predicted proteins | sample 5559151 | NCBI WGS metagenome assembly JAABUL01 (sample SAMN10711876, study PRJNA513368) | rock metagenome | isolation source: Antarctica rocks | place: Antarctica: Victoria Land, Pudding Butte sud | reverse complement strand
CCGCACTCACCGCACAGATGGCGATCGTGATGATACTGAGCAGGGGATGGAGTTTGGTGCGGTCGATGCGTGGGTCATCCAGCGAGGCAAAGTGATCGGCAAGAGTGAGATGGGATGGTGATTCCATAGGGCGAGGCAACTCCAGAGGGGGATGATCCCTATCCTACTCGCCCTTTCAACTCCCTCCCTTTAGATGCGTTTGCCCTGCAGGTGTAGCCGTTCCCTCCGGTCGCATCGCCGTAGTATGATGTACGCTATATGCATGAAACGTACGACCATCTTTCTGACCGAGGACCTGGAGCGTCGCCTGCAGGAGACTGCGCGGCGAACCCGCCGCCCACAGGCGGAGATCGTGCGCGACGCCCTCTCGCAGTACCTCCACGGGCAGATACGTCCCTGGCCGCGCTCGGTCGGGGGCGGAGAGAACGCCGACCGTGCGGTGACGTCCGAAAACGTGAAGGGTTGGGTCCGCAAAAGGTGGCGACAGGAGATGGAAGAGCCTGACGAATCCGACCGATACGTGTGCTGACGCTCGACACCTCCGGCATCCTCGCCGCTCTCAATAACCGCGATCCTCATCATGCCCAAGCTGTGGCTACGCTGCGCGCCGACGGTGGTCCGTTCATCGTCCCGGTCGGTATCATGGCCGACGTCACCTATATGATCGAAGCCCGGCTGGGCGCTGTGGTGCTGGATGAGTTCCTGGCCGATCTGGAGGAGGAAGCCTTCGCTCTCGACTGCCAGGAGGGTGATCTCTCTCGGGTGCGTGTCCTGGTTACCCGGTATCGGGACTTCCCGCTCGGGTGCTCGGACGCCGCGGTTATCGCCTGTGCCGAACGCAACGGCGGCCGCGTCCTGACGTTTGATCTCCGGCACTTCCCGATCGTTGCGAGGGAAGGGACGATACAGCTGGTTGGACTCGACGAGGAATAAAAGCACGCGGTTCTGTCTACTGAGTTCGACTCCGACGGGTAGAGCCGACGGACGAGGGCTGACCCCCAGAGTGACCCCCAACGGGGTGCAGAGTATGCGCACGATGCGCGAAAGACAGAGAAAAACCCCGCCAGATTCGTGGATCTGTGCGGGGTATGCGAGCCGTGCACATCATGCGCAAATGCGCGTCGCAATGAGCTATAGGGACATGAAAGGTGGTGTTTTGGCTCGTGTGCGGAAAATCGAGGGACAGGAGTCCCGATGAGCTCGGTTTGCTCCCCAATCAGTATGTCACTGCGCCTCCGAGACGGTCAATCGCTTCTGCGGGTCGCCTGCCGGGATGACGAAAACGTCCTGTAACGCAGGCCCGACCATCCTAAGTGCCGACTCCGTCTGTGCCACCGGTGGCGGAGGACGCACACCCGCACGCGGGTACCCGGCCCGGTCAATCCTGCCACCAGCGTCCGGTACTCGGACAGCTCCCGCTCTCGCGTGGCGTCTCGCTGCTGCAACTGGATCATCACGGCGTTCTGACGCGCCAGTCCCGCCTGCAGCCGTACGACCTCCTGCTCAAGGTCCTGCCGGTGGGCACGTTCACGTGTCAGCAGCGTGCGGAGGGCCGCTTCACTCAACGACTCAGGGGAGAGGCAGTCGTCCATCGCATGCTGATACTACGGCATCCTTACTCCTGTGTCAAATCGAGTCAGTCGCACAGGGTGTGAGCAGTTGCTTATGAACGGGCACCCTTGACGCTCAAGCAACGGATATGGTACGGTCTGCTTAATCGATTAACCACTCTATCTCTTCGCAGAGCGCCTGCCGAGACCGCCTGAAGCAATACGCTTGAAAGGAAGTACTCATTGTCCAATCGGTTCTCGCCACAGAGAATTACCGTTACGTTTCGGCATTGTCGGCGAGTTCTTACAGTCGTCCCAGCAGCGCTCGTTCTCACCGCCGGTTCATTCTTAGCCGCGTCGAGCCCTGCGCAGACGGCGTCCTCGTTGCCGTGCGATATCTACGGAAGCGCTGGCACGTCCTGTGTCGCTGCCTACAGCTCCGTCCGCGCGCTTTACGGCTCTTACACCGGCAGCCTCTATCAGGTCGCACGCGCGTCTGACAACACCACGAAAGACATCGGCCTGCTGGCGCCGGGCGACTATGCAAACGCGGCAGCGCAGGACTCCTTCTGCTCCGGCACAACCTGCACGATCACCAAGATCTATGACCAATCGCCCCAGCACAACGACCTCACAGTCGAGCCAGCTGGCGCGGCCGGAGGTGCCAACGTCGGCGCCAGAGCAAACGCCTTGCCAGTCACGGTCGCAGGACATGCGGTCTACGGCATCTACATGCCCCCCGGTGTCGGATACCGGCGAGCGAGCGGCGCGGGCATTGCCACCAATGGCCAGCCAGAGTCGCTCTACGAGGTTGCCAGTGGCACCAACATCAACAATGGGTGCTGCACCGACTTCGGCAACGTCGAGACGACGGAAACTGACACCGGTGCTAGTCACATGGATGCGATCAATCTCGCCCTGCTGAACGCTCCACGCAGCGCCGGCCACGGCCCCTGGGTCGAAGCCGACCTCGAAAACGGTGTCTTCGAAGGTGGAACGGCGGTTAATACAAACAACCTTGGCAATACCAGCAAGTTCGTCACGGCACTACTCAAGAACAATGGCCAGAGTACATTCGCACTGAAAGGTGGAAACGCGCAGTCCGGCTCGTTGACGACCTGGTATAACGGAGCCCTGCCCAGCGGGTACTCACCGATGCACCAGGAAGGCTCCGTCGTCCTTGGCACCGGCGGCGATAACAGCAATCGCGGAACCCAGTCCTTCTTCGAAGGTGTCATGACTGCCGGTTACTCGTCCGACTCCGCCGACAACTCCGTCCAGTCCAACATCGTCGCGGCCGGGTACACGGGGGTCAGCACTGGCGGAGGGCCGGGAACGACAATCGTGGGTCCGGGCGGTAAGTGTGTCGACGTGACGGGGAACGACACTGGCGCCAATCTTGCGGTCGTCCAGCTGTGGGATTGCCAGGCCCTGGCAGCCGATCAGCATTGGTCACCGAGCGCCATCGGGACGGGAACCCTCGAAACCCTTGGGCGATGCCTTGATATTGACGGTAACGGCACGGCCAATGGGACGAAGCTGGAACTCTACGACTGCAATGGTGTCGGCGGTCAGCAGTGGATCCCGCAGGCTGACGGCTCGATCAAGAACCCTCAGTCCGGGCGATGCCTCGATGACCCGAGCGGCAACACGGCAAACGGTACGCAGCTGCAGATATACGACTGCAACGGGAACGCCGCGCAGAAGTTCGCCATCATTCAGGGAACGCCTATCAAGGGTCCCGGTGGGAAGTGCGTCGACGTGGCTGGCGATGACGTCGGCGGCAACGGCGCCGTGGTGCAGTTGTACGACTGCTACACCATAGAAACCTTTCAGCCGCTCGCCAGGGATCAGCAGTGGACGCTCAATTCTGACCACACCGTCAGGGCGCTCGGTCGTTGCCTGGACCTCGACGGCAACGGCACCGCCAATGGAACCAAGCTTGAGCTCTACGACTGCAATGGCGTGGGCGGTCAGCGGTGGGTACCGCAAAGCAACGGCTCGCTGCTGAATCCGCAGTCCGGCCGTTGCCTCGACGACCCCAGCGGTAACACCGCAAACCAGACTGCGCTCCAGTTATACGACTGCAATGGCAATGCGGCTCAGGTATTCACATTCAACTAGCAAGAATCTCGGGGCAGGAGGGCGTCCATCTGCCCCCTGTTTACTCGATGGATGACTGACTTGACCAGCGTGAGTGAGGCGAGTGGGCTGACGGCGTACGAGCGGGTGATGCGCTCGAGGACGGCTGACGGCGCGATCGTGAAACGTGTCGAGGAGGATGCTGACCACCACGGTGAAGCCCAGCTCGGCCACTTCCACCACAGCGGTGGAGGTCAGGCGGGAAAAGCTGGCAGCCATGACCAAATCCGGCCGAGGAGACAGTGCCCCCGGTTAAGGCGACGGCCGCTGCGATCCCCCGCCGATTCCCCAGCTTGGTGATCTCCTCCCGAATCCTGACCATGGTCAGGATGTTGAAATCCTCCCTCAGTGAGACGAGGAAGACAAAGGCGAAGATGGGCACGATCTCGAAGAGCGGATGGCCCAGGATGGTGTGGTAGACAAGGTTGGTCGCGCGAATGGCGGTCAGAGCCGAGAGGGCGATCGTGCCCAGCAGGTAGATGGGAGCGGTGTCGGCCCGTATCAGCAATGCCAGGATGAGATAGATCGCGACTGAGACCGGAGCCACTACCAGGATCAGGTCATGCGCAAACTGTATCGCCTTATCACGCACCTGTGCGCTCTGGCCACCGAGGAGCACGTCGGCGCTCCTCAGCGATGTGTTTCTCAGCCCGTTGCTGGTTGCGGCATACAGTAGTTGACATCCCGACATCGCTGATGTAGAATTACCTTGAAACGTTTTAATTAAAACGTTTCAAGGTTTGTTGGGCATACGAAGGACAGTCCATTGACCCGAGGGCAAGGTAGCCGCACCACTATACGCGACGTCGCGGATGAGGCGAAGGTTTCGATCAGTACTGTATCGCTCGCGCTCTCCGACTATCCGGACGTCGCCGACCAAACGAAGCGTAGGGTCCGTGACGCTGCGATGCGCTTGGGGTACCGGCCGAGTGCCGCTGGGCAGGCTCTCCGCGCAGGACGAATGAATGCGGTCGGCCTTGTAGTCCCGCATAGCAGCCAACACGTCTTCAGTCACCTCTACTTTATGGAAGTGTTAGCGGGCATGAGCCGGGTGTTAAACGAGGCGGATATGACCCTCGTGTTATCGACCGCTACGGCGGAAACAGATGAAGACGCAGCGTACGTAAAGATCCTCCGATCACAAATGGTGGACGGCGTTGTGCTTGCTTCGTTCCCGCTCCACGATGCGAACATTCATACACTGGAACACGGCCCATTCCCGTTCGTCTTGATCGGACGGTATCCAAGCGATCCTTCCGTCCACGCAGTCGGTATCGACGACGCAGGTGGTGCCCGTGCTGCTACGCTGCACCTGCTCGATCACGGGCACACCCGTATCGCGCACATTGGCGGTCCTACAGGACATCTATCAGCCATGGACCGGCGCGGCGGCTACGAAGCCGCGCTTCGGGATTGCGGCGTTGAGCCCCGCAGTCAATACGTGGTCGAGGGCGACTACAGCGAGGAGGCGGGGAGGGCCGGGATGCGCGCGCTACTGGAACTGGCGGAACCTCCTACAGCCGTGTTCGCCGGTAACGATGAATCTGCCCTGGGCGCCATGGCCACACTTCGGGATGCCGGCATTGAACCCGGCAGCGATTTTCCCATAGTCGGTTTTGACGATGTGCGTTTCGCAGCACATATCATGCCGTCGCTCACCACTATCAGGCAACCGATGCAACAACTCGGTACAGAGGCTGCGAGTCTTCTTTTGACGATTCTCGACAAACAGCAGCCCATCGAGGTACAGGCCGTTTTGCCGACCTCATTGGTCATTCGGGATTCGTGCGGATGTTTCGGTGGAAGGGAGGGCAAGGTGTTGTGACACGATACACCGCGCATCGACATAGTTCTCAGCTTGCGTAAATAACGCGGAGGAAAATTCATGAACATGATTCCCAGGTTTCTCGTTCGTTCAGGTACAGTTGCGGCGATGTTGGCAGTGATCATCTCGGGCTGGAGTAACGTCAGTGCCCGGACAACGGCCAGTAAGGTGACGCTGACGTACTGGAACGGATACACCGGACCAAACCGACCGGCCATGGAGGCATTGGTCAAGAAGTTCAATGCGGGCCATCCCAACATCCAGATCCAGATGACCATAACTCCGTGGGATAGCCTGCTGCAGAAGTTGCCGAGCGCACTGGCTAGCGGGTCTGGCCCGGATCTCATGGGTATTGACTTCACCTACCTGCCTCAGTACGCGCAGAGTGGGTATATCAAGAACCTCAGTCCTGCCTACTCGAGTGGCGCGCTCACCAGCTCGATTTTTCCCAAAGGCCTCGTCAAGGTCCTGAAGTACAATGGCGAGTTTTACGGCGCGCCGATCGACTTCAACCCACTGATGATGTATTACAACAAAGATCTGTTCCGGAAGGCAGGGCTCAACCCCAACAAGCCGCCTACCACGTGGAGTCAGTGGATCACCGACATCAAGAGGCTCACCAAGCACGGTGGCGGCCAGGATCAGTACGGCATCGCGCTGGGGGTGCATGACACCATTCCGAACTGGCCGATCCTCATGTGGGGGGAAGGTGGCGATGTCATCATGAATGGCAAACCCGCACTGACCGACCCCAAAACCGTCAAAGCGCTGACCACATGGTCAAATTTGGTGAAGACCGACAAAGTGAGTCCTCTCAATCTCGCCGGTGCCGACGCGGACAAGCTGTTCCAGACCGGAAAGGCCGCGACTGAGATCACAGGTCCATGGGCAACGAGCGGCTACACCCAGGCGAAGGTCAACTACGATGTCGCGCCTGTTCCTGCCGGCCCAGCGGGTCCGGTCACGCTGGCCGACTCGAACCTCATGATGATCAACGCGAAGACCAAGAACAGCGCGGCTGCGATCGAGTTCATGCGGTTCTGGAACTCCAAATCATCCCAGACCTACTTTGCAGTGCACTCCGGTTCTCCCCCAGATCGGGTCGACCTCGTGCACAATCCACGACTCCGCGCGAATAAGTGGGTGCCAAAGTTTGCATCGGTGCTGAGCACGGGTCGCTTCTACCTGCCGGGGCAGACGAAGTACACCCAGATCGATACGGACATTGTGGTTCCTCTCGTGCAGCAGATCATCTATGGCCGCATGAGCGTGTCCCAGGCAACCAAACAGTACAACCAGCAACTGGCTCAACTTCTGAGGAAATAGAGCTCTTCTGTCGGTGGTGGGGCGTGCGCCATGCACGCCTCACCACTATCCAAGTTCAAGGATGACGGCCATGTCAAAACCTGGCAGCGTCCCTGTGGCCACGAGTGCGCGTACCCGCACCCCAACCCGGTTCCAGGATGCCACCCGAGCGATGAGAACCCGAGAGGCGCGCGCTGCCTACATGTTCATGCTCCCGAGTCTCATCATCCTCTCAGTGTTTGTTTTCTGGCCCATTGTGCAATCCGTGTTGTACAGCTTCCAGGATTGGCAGTTCGGCTCGAGCACCACGCATTGGGTTGGCTTCTCGAACTATCAACGGATGATGGCGGACTACCGCGTTTCGAATGCCTTCCACAATACGCTCTTTTATGCGGCGGTCACCGTGCCGGCTGGTATCGTCCTGGCTCTAGCTCTGGCACTGGCGGTAAATCAGAAACTTCCGGCTGTGAAGCTCTTCCGGAGTGCCTTCTTCTTGCCGGTCCTCACGTCGTTTGCGATCATGTCGCTGGTCTGGCGTTTTCTGCTCAACCCCGACATTGGGCTCCTCGCGTACTGGTCGCAACAGCTCGGTCTGCCTACCAATGACTGGCTCAACGATCCGACCTGGTCCATGTGGGCAGTGATCGGCGTGAGCGTCTGGAAGAACCTAGGCTTCAACATGGTGATCTTTTTAGCCGGCCTCCAGGGTATTTCCGAACACCTGTATGAGGCAGCAACGGTCGATGGTGCCAACGCATGGAGACGCTTTCTCCATATCACGCTGCCGCAACTGCGTCCGACGACGCTCTTTGTACTGGTGATTTCGGTCATCGCCGCCTTTGAAGTATTTGATGTCATCTGGGTGATGACGCCGGGTGGCGGGCCGCTTTTCAGCACAGATGTCGTCGTGACGTACATCTATCATGAGGGGATCGAGTTGCTTGACGTGAGCTACGCTTCCACTATCGGGGTGGTGCTCTTCGTCGGTGTTTTTGTTCTCACTCTCATACAGTTACGGGTCCTGCGCTTTCGAGACATAGATTGAGAGGGCAAATGTGAATGTACAGGCGGAGCGGCGCCCCGGTAATCAGAGGCTCGTTCATCTCATCACACGTGTGCTCTTACTCGTGGGCGTAACGGCCGCCGCGGCTGTCCTGCTCTTTCCGCTCATCTGGATGGTCCTCACCTCAGTGAAGCCGGAGAACGATGTTACGACCTTCCCTCCGTCGCTGTGGCCGGCGCATTGGGCGCTGGCGGCGTATGCGAACGTGTGGACACGTGTGCCGTTTGGCCGGTTCTTTCTCAACACGGTGATTTTCGCCGGCGGCGTGACACTGGTCTCGCTGCTCTTCGATTCAATGACCGCCTACGCACTCAGCCGACTGCGTTTTCCCGGCCGTGACGTCATCTTTGTTGTGATCCTGGTCGCCATGATGCTGCCTTTCCAGGTCACCTTCATTCCCCTCTATGTCACGGTTCACGCGCTGCACCTCCTTAATACGTATGGCGGCCTGATCATTCCACGTGCGACGAACGCGTTTGGTATCTTCATGCTTCGGCAGTTCTTCATCTCGCTACCGCGCGATCTGGATGAGGCGGCGAGGGTAGATGGAGCGAGCGAGTTTTACATTTACAGTCGGATCATCCTCCCGCTCTCCGGCCCCGCTCTTGCCACGCTTGCTATCTTCCACTTCATGTACAACTGGAATGACTTCTTGTGGCCGTTACTCGTGACCTCCACGACTGATATGGAAACTTTGCCGGCAGGACTGGCGCTCTTCGTCGGCCAGCACGTCGTCGAATATGCCGTCGTGATGGCCGGGGCCGTGCTTGCCTTACTTCCACTCTTTGTCATATTCATCTTCGCGCAGAAATACTTTGTGCGTGGCGTGGCTTTGACCGGACTCAAGGGCTAAGCGTGCAAGTATCTTCCCATGAGCTTGCACGACAGTTCGATCCTTCACGCGACTTTATCTGGGCCAGTGGAATCGAAAACACGTTCATTCCGCAAACCAAACGCGGTCATCGTGCGCTTGATGAATATGAACTGATCGACCACTACGGTTACTGGCGCCGGGATCTCGCCCTGGCGAGGGAGGTGGGAGTTCAAGCGGTGCGCTGGGGAGTGCCGTGGTATCGGGTTGAACCTCGACCCGGGCAGTTCGACTGGACCTGGACCGACGAAGTTCTTCCGTACCTCGTGCACGAACTCAAAATCATGCCCATCATCGATCTCATGCACTACGGTTGCCCCCTGTGGCTGGACCGTGAATTCGTCAACGAGGACTATCCACGCGCCGTCGCCGCCTACGCAGAAGCATTCGCTCGGCGGTATCACGATATCATATCGTGGTATACGCCACTCAATGAGCCATTGATGAACGCGTTGTGGTGTGGTAAGCGTGGCCTGTGGCCGCCGTATCTCCGAGGCGATGGTGGTTATACGCGGATCATGATGCAGCTCGCCAGGGGCATGGTCCGCACGGTCGAGGCACTCAAGAGCATAGATCCAGGTGCACGGATGGTACACGTCGAGGCGGCCGGACTCACTCGCGCCGAGGTGCCGGAACTGCAAGTGCTGGCGGAAGAATCACAGGCGCAAGTTTTTCTGAGTTACGATCTGGTCAGCGGCCGGGTGGATTCGAATCATCTGCTCTACCCCTGGTTGGTACGTAACGGCGCCTCACTCCATGATCTCGCCGAGTTGAAGCGACGCGCAGTTCCCCTCGACATCGTTGGCTTAAACTTTTATCCGCAGTGGTCGACTACAGAACTGCATCTCGATCGAGCCGGAAGAATGCGGTCTCGTGTCGTTGAAAAGGACGGCGCGGGTTTCGCTGAACTCCTGGCCGAAGCTCATCGACGATACGATGTCGCAGTAATGGTGACGGAAACGAGTGCGAGGGGAACGCATGGCGTCCGCCTCCGCTGGATGAAAGAGTCGCTTGCTGCAATCAAGCAACTGCGGGAGCGTGGCGTTCCGGTGGTAGGATACACGTGGTTTCCCATGATGACGATGTTCGACTGGCGCTACCGATTCGGAACGCGGCCAGCGGAGAAATATCGAATAGAACTGGGGCTCTACGTGCTGGATCAGGCGTCTGGGACGCAACGTTGGCAGGTCACACCACTTGTTGCGTGTTTCCGTAATCACATCGAGCATGCAGAACAGTCGATCGGCGCTCTGGCCGATCCACAAGATGTCACGGAAATCGACATCTCGGCGGCATCGTGAGGTCAACTGGCTGATGTAAGTGAAGGCGATGAGGAAACGTCACGTTGATATTCAGGACGCGGGTGAACTCGGGGCGATGACTGACAGGCGGATCGACCTAAGTCGCGCACGTTGTGCGTGACGACCTCGAAGCCGCCAGAAAGAGCCGTGGCTGCGATCTGGAGATCGTGAGTTCCGACCGTCTCCCCTGATTTCCGCAGATCTACGATGAGGCGAGCATAGGTACGGGCAGCGGGCAGATCAAAGGGAATGACGGAAAGCGTGCTCAGAATTCGCTCAGCGAATGTTTGCCGGCGGCGTCGCCGTTCTTCCGCGTCAGCGTGGCGGACGGCGACGAACAATTCGCTTGCTGTGATCGCGGCCAGGACGATTCGCTCAGCGGGAAAGGAGCGTGTCAGGAGGTCGAGGTTGATCTGCCGCCGCTCAAGCGCGATGAAGACGCTCGTGTCGATCAGTTGGGCCACACGTCAGTCGGTATGTCTGGCTGATTTCGCTGGACCTCTTCCAGGTCGGATGCAAAGTCTCGGTCTCCGTCCGGGAGACCACGAAGCGCGTTCGTCAATGTGCGCCAGGTACGGCCAGGTGAAACTCCCAGCGGTTCCAGGGTCGCAACGGCCTCGCCGTCCTGCTCGATGAGGAACGACTGGCCCTGGCGGTGGACCCAATGCAAGTCCGCCGCGAGTTCCCGAGCCAACTCAGTCGCGGATGTTTTCGCTCTCATAACTTCATGTTACGTCTCATCCGCGCCGCCCGCTATGGAACCGATCCCTATCGTCAGTAGGGACCGATTGACGACGATGGTGACGACGGAACTGTATCTGGTATGTCGTGGATGTCTCGGATGACACAAGACAAAGGCCTGTGAGTGGCGGAACAGTGCGCGTGTGGCACACATGTGACGCCAGTCACAGGCCAGAATCATTCTGAGCTATAGGGATAGATTCTGTGCGAGCGGCGCTGCTGCTGTGAGCGATCCATCCGAAGATGACCACCGGATTCGCAACGGGCGCTCTGCTGGCAACCGTCGACGTGGCAATCCCGCGATTCCGAGCTTGAGGTTACGAGTCACTACGCTTGTGCCGCGCGTAGTCGCGTGCCTGTTGCCGTTCGTACTTCTGCAAGATGTGATAGATGGTTCGAGAGCTATTGACGCCCCACCGCTTGGCTAGCTTCGGTCCTGACATCCTGGCCGCATGCTCCTCCGCAATTTTCGGCTACCCGACGCGCAGGAACTTGGGGATAAGACTTGATACCGCCACCAAGGAGCGGGACCGACCAATAGCCATGAGGGAGTGGGCGGTCGTAGGCTGCCAGATCCTTGTCACCATGGACCTGGCAGACGGACGAATCAGCGGCTTATCTCGGACTACCAGGCGTCGCCCTCGGTGATTTGACGAGTTTGACCTCTCGTCCGTCCATCCCTTCTGGTGACGGACGGCGGAGGCGGACGCCATGTGGCCGTGTCACCACCTCCGCGTTGCAGCCTGTTTGCGAGCCCTCCTACCTCCAGATCGCTCTCTTGGCCGCTTCAGCTGTAACCAAGACGAGGAACTCTAGTAGCGATTCGGCTACCTCTTTCCCTGCCTCTATCACGATTTGCTTGAGGTGCGCGCGACCTCCGGGCTTCTGCCGGGCACCTTCAGCGCGCTCCTTCGGCCATTCCTTCCGTAGAGGATATAGAGGTGCCAAATATAGGGGAGCCACCTCGGCAGGGTAGAAGACCCACTGACCAAAGAGGGAAGGGGTTCCAACGGCAACAGTTTTGGCAACAGTCGCGGCGAAGAGTGACGAATAGAGACGTACGACAGCGGCAGATTCCGTTGATTTTCCAGAGACGACGAACGCCAGCGGGCAGGCACGAACCCCTTTTACGCTAGGGTTGATGTCGTTGTTGTTGCCGCCTGGAAGGCCGGCAGACTTGAGCAAGGTCATGGCCTGGAACTCGAGGTCTGGGACGGTGAGCAGGTAGCGCGGCTTGAGGCCGATGGGCTTGCCGGCCATGTTGGTCTGCTTGCGCATCTTGACCACGGCCGTCTGGAGGTCGGCGCTGTTGAGTGCGCCGCCGGTGTTGGTGGTGCCCAGTGACGCGGCGGCAATGGCGGTGTTGCCATGGTTGACGGAGTCGTAGAGGGGATGGGCGTCGTAGATGTTGCCTCCGCCTGGGGCGAGCAGGTTGTAGACGAACTCGGCGAGGGTGTAGGCGGCGGCGACGGCGAGCTTCTGGGGGATCTGCTTGATGGCATAGAGATCGTCGTTGACGATGGTCTCGCGGGTGACCTGGACGATGTTGCCGCGTTTGGTTGGTGAGTAGATGGCACGGGTGTCTGAGAGGGTGAGGGTGGTGTAAGCCTGGTCCTCAAGGACGGTGGACAAGGAGCCGAAGGCCCCGAGCCGGATCCGATCTTGCTGTTTGAAGTCCTTGAGGCTGGTGACGGTGGCGAACTTCTGCCACTCGGAGGGCCACGCCTGGTAGTCCTTGAGCAGGCGCTTGTTCATTGAGGTGCCGAGGAGGTAGGAGAATGAAGCAGTGGTCACGTCTGCTTCACGAAGCAGAACTTCACTCTCGGTTAGACGGCCAGCCTGAATCTTCGCTCGAAGTCCTTGAGAGAGGGCTTCGCGTACGGGCCTATCTGCACCTCCGACGGAGCCGATGTCAGTGCCTGTGGCAAGAAGAAATGCCTCTCGGAGTCCGGAGAGGCGCGGCAGGCTTTTGGCTGCATCAGACTCGTACACATCGAAAAGCGCGTCCATCCCGGCCTGGACCTTTTCGTACTCAGTCAGACCAGTCGAAATAAAAGGGTCCTTGGCGGGCCCACCCATGCCCACGATCTTGCCGGCCTCGGTGACGGTGGCGAAGATGGCCTTGGTGTCCTCGATGGCTTCGGTTAGCTCGGCGTCCTCGAACCTGCGGTTCTTGAAGCGTTTCTTGAGCTGGGCCTGGCCCAGCTCGGGCAGCTCCGACTCGGAGAGTCGGGATTCGAGGATCTGGCCGGCGATGTGGATGGCTTTCATCTCCTCGAACTGGCGCTGGGTTTCCTGCTGGGCTTCACGCAAGCCGGCGATCTCTTGCTGGTGTGCTTCTTGCAGCTGGGTGATATCGGGCGGCGGCGCCGAAGGCGCCGGCACTGGGGTGTCGGGCATTTGTTGGTTCCTTTCAGAGGCGATGATGTGATCGATGGTGCCTCCAGCGGAGGCGCGGGTGACGACGTCAACGGAGTTGACGCGATGGAACTCGGCGACCTGGCGACCGTCGTCCGACTCCTGACACGACGCATAGGCGTCTATGGAAAGTCCGCAGATGGATGGATGGCGCTGGGTTTCTTGCATGAGGGTCCAGAGCCAGTCGGTGCCGGGGAGCAAGTGGAGCTCCCCGGTGAGCCGTCCGTTCTCGCCTTCGGCAAGGTGACTGACATTTTTGTAGTATCCGACGATGTCTCGGACGGAACGCTCCGGACGCCGGTCGTCGTTGTTGTGGTCGGCGAAGGCAGCGACGCCCTCGAAGAGGTGCGTCGACTCGCGCAGCACTTCGGACGGATACACGTTGCCCATCTTCGACTTGCCTGAGCGGATGAGGGTCACATCTAGGATGTGACGGCCGTCCGCGCCATCGGCGCGGAGGGTGTCGATGGCGCCGGCTGCCTCGTGGATCTGGAACTCGTTGAGGACCTGAACGGCTTCAACCATCGCGACTGACCTGTAGAGCTTTGTCGTGGATCATCTCGTTCCACTTGCCCTCGGCGTCCCCTGGGACGTCGTAGGACATGAAGGAGTCGTCGAACTGTGGCGGCATGACCGTGCCGCCGGCGTTGGGATCGTCACGCGAAGCGTGGGGCTGGCCGGCGTCGACCATCGGCGAGTTGGGCGTCTCGCGGTAGTCGATGTGGGGGACGATGATGGTGCTGGGTGCTCCTGGGATGGGGTTGGAGGGATCGGGCATTAGAAGCCTCTGCGGTCGTAGACCGTTCCGCCATCGGCCATGGGTTCGGCGACGCCGCCGAGGCCCTGGCCGGTGTCACCGCCGGTGAACACGGCGGGCGAGGCGTCGCGATCGTGGACGGCACCGGCGAGGAGGTCGATGTCCCACATGTTCTGCTGGAAGCCGAGTGGGCCGATATCGGCCCCTACGAGCTGGGCGGGTGCGGGGGTGTTGTCCATTTACTTGCTTCCTTTCTTGGGTTCGGCTAGAGTGGATCCGCGGTTGGGTTCTGCTGGCTTGGGCTGCTGTTGATTGGAGTGGGCGGTGGCTTCTGACTGATGCCGGGGGGCGCTTGGCTTGTCGTCCTCGTTCTTCTCGCCTTGAGGCGTGGTCTCTTTGGGTTCCGTTCGGTGGTCGTGCGAGTCGCGCGGTTTCTCGTTGCCTGCGTCCTGGTGCTTGGTGTCTTTGGGTTCCTGCTGTTTTTCTTGGTTGGGATCCGCGCGTTCTTTTTTTGCGTCCTCTCGTTCGTTCAGTTTCTGTATGACTGCTGGGTGTACGTATCCCGTGCTGTTCTCCGGGTCGTCCTCGTTCTTCTCGTCACCTGCGTCCTGGTGCTCGGGTGTCTCCTTGGTCACCTCGCCGGTAGGCAGGAAGAGCTGTACCAGGGTGAGGATGGCCGGCTCGTGGTCGCGGCGTACCAGTGCGTGGATGATGCCGGTGTAGGGATGTCCGTCCACTGTAAAGTGGACGAGGTCTCCGGTGTGGAGTGGCTTGCCGTCTTTGTCGTTGTGACGCTCGGTCATGGGGCGATGCCTCCTACGGCGATGTTCTGGCCGGCGGTAGTCTCGGGTTGCTGGTCGCTGGTTATGACCTGGCAGAGTCCGGCCGGCGCGGTGGCCATGACCGCGGCGCGGATGATGGCCGGGCCGAAGTCGGGCTGCTCGACGCTGGTAACAGCGGCGATGTGGAGATCACCCCCGTAGGGGAAGAGGACGCGTGAGCCTTCGGTGATTTCGGTGCCGTTCTTGTCTTCGATCATGGTTGCTCCTTACCAGGGTTGAGGGGTGATTGCTGCCATAGGCAGCTCGTGGTGGTCCTCCATGCGGTTGAGGTGTGGGTCGGCTGGAAGCCGACCATCCAGGCCGACGGCCTGGGTGTTGGTTCGTTGCTCGTACTCGGCGTAAAAGGGGTTGTTGGTGAAGTCGTGTACCAGATCCTCGTGAGGGCTGGTGTTCCAGCCCTCGTGACGAGCAGCGACCTGCTCGACCTGGGGAGTTGGGGTGCCTATGGACTCGTAGGCTTGGGACATGTGTGCTCCTAGTTGTGTGCTGACCAGCTGAAATTGAAGGGCAGGAAGGCCGGGTTACCGGCCGTGAGGCTGATGGTGAAGTTGGTGGCGGTGATGGCGGTGATGGAGTAGCCGGGGGATGGTTCGTCGAAGAGGACGGAGAGTGCCGGGGTGGCTGGGAAGGGTTTGGTGAAAGTAGTAGTGACCGAGCCGGTGCCGTCAACGGCTGAGGTGATGAGATTTCGTCCGCTGTCGTAGGTAGTGGTGGTGGAGCTGCCGCTGCCGCTGCCGCCAGGCGGCACGGAGCCGCCTGCGACGACAGCCGCCAGGCTGGCGGGATTGAAGGGCACGGCGGAGACCGTTGCCTCGCAGATGCGGTGTGGATCGGGCAGAGAGAGGATGGCAATGGCGCCATTGACGCAGGCGGCGCGATTGACGCCGACGTCGATCTTGATGCCATCGAGCCAGGTGTCGATGATGCCGAGACCGGCTAGCTCGACGGTGACGGTATCGGATGGCGGGTCGTAGTTTCGGATGAAGCCTTGAGCGGTGTACATCAGTGCACGTGTGCTACGAGGAAGCCGATGCCGATGGAAAGGAGGAGCAGGACGATGGAGAAGACCCAGCCGGCGGCTGTGGTCATCAGGCCGTAGTGCCTGTTGTGGGTGTCGGACTCATCGGAGTTGAGCTGGGCTTTGAGCGCGGTGATCTCGCGGTCCATGAGGACGCTGGTGGTGTTGTTGATCTGGATTTTGTTGCCGTGGTCGTGGACCTGGGTGATGAGCTCTTCGAGTCGAGTCTGAGGAGCGAAGGTGGCATTGCGACGTTCCTGCTCCAGGACGTTGCGGTGATGGGTTTCGGTGAGCTGGGAGATGCAGATCTGGAGGTTGGTGAGCCCAGCGTTGAGCTGGGCGATGATCTCGGTTTTGAGGAGTGTGATAGCACGGAGGGTGCGAAGATCGGCGTCGGAGGATTGGTCCGGGGTAGTCACGCGGCGCCCTCAGTTGGCTTTGGCTGATCTGGGTGCATGAAACTTCTCCAGGAGCCGCGGGAGAGGGTATACAGAGGAGAGAACGTGTCGGGCGCATAACGCCTACACGTTTAGCCTAGAACCTATGTTCTAAAAAGCAAGGCCGCAATGCGTCACGGTCGCCGCCTTCAGCACATGGCATCAGGCGGCGGACGGCTCAGAGTCGTGGGTCTCCCTCACGCCATACCCCGATCTCGATGCTGCGTGACGGCAGATGGGTAAGGCAACGATTCGGAGTCCCGCTTCGGCTGAAGTCTGCACCGAACGTGCATGCGGCCAAACGGCGACGCGACGTTACGGGGCAGACACGCGTGTGATGAACATATCCATGGGGCCGCTATTGTACTCCGAAACGATGCCACCGTTTGTTGCCTGGACTGGGTCTTGCACCGGGAAGTCGGTCGAAGCGGTCATGCCAGTGAGGACGATGTCGGCGCCGAGCGCGGCCACCGCGTGTGCCTCGTCATCCGCCTTCCCTCCCAGCCGTACGGTTAGAAGCGTCTTGCCGCCGGCGCCGATTTCCAGCACTGCCGCATCACTACACGTATGGCTATGGTCGTCGCGTCCACACTGGCGCCCGTCGCCTTGCGGCATGGAGCCGGCCAGCAGAACAGAGCTGTGCGGACCTGGAGCCATGGCAATTACGGAGAATGCATCGGGGATGCTGCCCACGACTGTGAGTCGGTTCTGGGCGAAGCGCCAGAGATGCCGGCTGTTGTTACTGAGGTAGAGGGAGCCGTCCGGGGCGAGAATCAGATGTGTTGCCAAGCCAGACGCAGAATGTGCCAGGCAGGTGCTCCGAATCAGGTGACCGCCGGACGGAGCAATTTCAGCCAGGAAGGCGCTAGCCTCGCCGCAAGCCGTACCGGGCAGACGATGGACGGTGGGGAAGCCGGTGGAGGCGGTCCAGCCGGAGATGTATGCATTGCCGGCTGCATCGGCGACAATCCCATCGGCCTGATCGTTCTGCTTCCGACCGAGGTAGGTGCTGTAGATGATGTGCCCTGAAGGAGTGAACTTAGCGATAAAGGCATCAGTGCCATAGCTGTTGGGCGCAGTCTGGCCGCCCCAGTGCGGCTGGACGGCTTGAACGGTGGGGAGCGTCCGGCCCGAGGTCGAGCCGGCCACGTACACGTTCCCCGCCGGGTCCGTGGCGATGGCACTGCCAGACGTGACGAAGCCCCCCAGGTAGGTGCTGAACAGGATATCGCCGTGCGGCGAGAGCTTGACAACAACGGCGGCCTGTCCCCTGGCGTGACGCTGAAAGGCGTGCACAACCGGAAATGTCAGCCTGGTCGTCGTGCCGGTAAACACGATGTTACCCTGCGGGTCAATGGCCAGGGCGTTGATATAACCGGGAAAATTTTTGCGCCACTGGACGGTACGCCCGTCGGCGGCTAGGTCCAGGATGAAGCCGTGGGCGGCCGCCTGGCAGTTGTGGGTGCAGTCCGTCGCATACGCTGCTCCCAGCACGATACTGCCGTCCTGCCCCACGGCCACCGTCTGCCCCAGGAAGGAGCCCCCGGATCCATAGTACGTGGACCAGACGGTGTGGGACGATCCGGCGGCAGAGGCCGGGACCACAAATAGGAGCAGCAGGAGGAGTGGCAGAAAACGTGTCATCAACTATCTAACGCAGTTGGGGGTCAGATTGTAACCTACCCTTGCATTCTCCAGAGGTCCAGCTACGATCAAGATGTCTATTTAGAACAAATACTCTAATGAAAAGAGGTCGCTGTGCTCGATGACCTGTCTGAGATACCCGCCACCATTGCCTACCGCTCCACCCTACACCTCGATCCAGAGCTGCTGGCCCTGGCCGGAGTGGCGGCATTGCTCGATCGGCTCGACCGGGAATCTGCCCTGCGGGTGTTACGCTGGGCCACCGATCGCTGTCTGAAGCCGCCGGTCGAGCCGCGCTGAGATGGCATGGATCGAGCTCCACCAGACCATCTGGACGCATCGCAAGACGCTGGTGCTGGCCGCCGAGCTGGGAATCGAGCCCGATCTGGCCGTGGCGCGGGTGGTGCGACTCTGGTGTTGGTCGCTCGACAACTGCCCGGACGGCGATCTCTCCGCGCTACCCGCCGCAGTGCTGGCGGCCGGCGCCAACTGGACCGGCGACCCGAAGGCGCTGGTGGATGCACTGCTGCGCGCCGGCTTTCTAGATCGGCAGGAGGAACGGCTGCTGCTGCACGATTGGTGGGAGTATGCGGGCCGCCTGATCGAGCGCCGTCGCGAGGATGCCCTGCGGAAACGCGCCACCCGCACCCGTGCCACCTCCCCGCCTCGAATGGCCGCCACGCCATGCGCTGCCCCATCTTCGGCGGATGCCTCGCCACCCTCCCCATCTTTGGCGGACGCCTCGCCACCCTCTGCCCTGCCTCCGGTCGCCGTCTCGCCACCCTCCGCCGTTCCTCCGGTGGATGTCCAGCGTAACCGTACCGTACCCAACAGCACCGTACCCAACCCAACCGAACCGGAGAACGACGACGTAGTGCTCCCCGCTGTCCCGCCCGTCGTCGCCGCCGGTGATGCACCGTCCGATCTCAATCCTGCGGAGCACGCGGTTATGGATCGACTCTGCGCCGTGCTGCCCGGCATCCGTGGCAGTCCGCACCACGAGCGGCTCCTGGCGGCGCTGATTCGCGACTACCCGGCGGTGGATCTGCCCTTCGAGGCCACCCGCTGCCGCTCCCACCATGGCCCATCGCGCCGCCGTTGGGCCACCACTTTCGCCGATTGGATCACCCGCGCCCGCAGCGTCCGCTTCCTGGACGGCTCGGAGGGGCAACCGAATGCCGCCATGCAACCAATTTCGGCCGCAACCGAGAGCGACGCTCTCGACATTGCCCCCTGTGGCATCGCCGCCTGGGATGGCGCGCGCCGTGAGCTGGCCGCCGCCATGCTGCCCTCCGCCTACCAGCAATGGTTCGGCTCTCTCCGCGCCGTTTCGCTGCTGGACGACACCCTGACCCTGGAGGCGCCCGACCAGTTTCACCGCACCTGGCTGCAGGATAAGCTCGACCACCGCATCCGCCAGGCGCTGGCCGACGCCGGCTATCCGGACACGATCCCTTCCTATATATGTAGGGAGTAATTAGGGGAGACGTTTTCCCATCCCCCAACGATCACCCCCGTGGTGGTGCGCCGTGGCCGCACGTGGTTGGTGAACGACACGTACTGCACCGGCTTCCCCCGCACTATCCTTTTTAGGAGACCTGTGAGTTACTGTTAGGAGTGGCAATCACCACGTGTTGTGGCACGGGGTGGCAATAGAGGAAATCTGCGTTGCGCGACAGTGGATAATCTGCACGGTCGTAGAGCCGGCGGTATCAACGCGCAAACCGATGTCCCGCTCTTCTATCTGGAATTGCAAAGGAGTACAGTGATGAGACCGATTCGCGCCGCCGGGGTGCTGTTCTGCCTGGCTTTATTGGCGCCCATGCCATCGCACGCTGTCTCGGCACTCCCGGTCACCAGAGGGGCCGCCTCACCCGTGGACGCAGTGAAAACCGCGTACCACCTGCTACGATACGGTGGACCACGCGGGTGCCGCACGCAGTACTACTGGCGCTGCGGACCTGTGACCCCACGTCTTGACCGACGGCTCCTCAGCATCGAGCGCTATGGCACGGCGCACCACATGAACAGCTCGATCGATGTATTCGGTCGAACGCAGAATTACGCGCTGCATAACATATTTCGTCTACTGTTTAAGCGCGGTACGGTCGCGAGAGTGCAGTGGGTGCAGATCTATAATCCTTCTCCGTCGGGCATTGTCCGCCTTACCTGGATCGTCAAACGTGGCCTAACCGGCTGGTTGCTCGACGACAGTTTCTGCAGCGGGCGCCCGGGCACCGACTTCTATCGGAACGCTGACGTGGTGCCGTGTGTATGAGGGAGGCGTCAACTGGCCAGAGCGCGGCCGGCCGTGGACCGGCTCAGGAAGCACGAGATCGACTCAGGATCGGGGTAACGCATCCCGTGGATCGTTGGATCGATACGCACTCGTACGCCATTGGCAATCATCTGAGAATCACCTAGACCGCTGCATGTTGTTCTGCACGGCGGCAGGAGTATCGCTGTCGTCGGATCATAGGCGGAGCCGCTTCCTGGTTGAGATTCCTGGCGCGGCTGCAGACGCCCCTGGTTGGTATCTGCAGCCGTCTCGCAGTTACACGAACTTGCCTTCCTCCATGGCGGCCAGCGCCACCTTGGAGCGACCACTCTGTCCCGCCCGCGGCGCCTCAACCGGTTTCGATGGATCAGCAGCGTGTCGCACTACCACGACGCTGCCAGTACCTGGAACCAGTGCGACGTGGCCAACGCCCAGCTGAGCCGGACCGACTGTTGTGGTCCGGGAGTGACCGGGGCATGCAATGTGTATGGCTACCTTAATGACGCGCTCACTCGGGTGGGCCATTTCGACCACTCGACCGGTTCGTCGACCGACTTCCCGTCGGTTCGTGGCGAGATTGACGGCAGCCGTCCGCTCTGCTTGCGTGTGGCCTGGTCGGGCGGGGGCGCCCACCAGACCACACCAGGTGTACACGCTCGGCCTCGACGACCTGCGCACCGGCCAGTCGCTTTCCGCCGCCCGTCCGACATCCTGGCGCTACCTGGTTGAGCGTGATGATCGACCGGTGGCCCTGGGTGAGACACAGATCAGGACTTCCGGCGAGCACGCCTTCGCCCAGCTGAACTACGGACCGTTCGTTCGCGGAACGGCTGAGGCGCTCGGCGTTGCCGAACAGTATGCGGCCCAGGGCGATGCCGATGTTCGACTCCTACACATCCCAGCGCTCTACCCACAGGCCCTGTGGTTGCACAGCCAGTCGCGGGCCTCCGAGAGCGAAGACACGCTCGTACCGGTGGCGCCCACCCCTCCGGGGATCGAGGCCAACCGGGCCTATCCAGCGCGCGAGCTGCTCGATCTACTCCAGGAGCGCGCCCGCTCGGTGCCCGAGATGGTCGAAGGCGATACGCGGGGCGGATGATCGCCCGGGGATAGATCACGATCACCCAGTCCACGCCTACTGCAAGCCGAAGCCCGGGCAAAAGACCTATCCCTCGTTCGTCATTGGGGGCGGAGGCGATGTTGAAACCCTCCGCCACAAGAGCAGCACCCTGGATGGCCACTACACCACCATCGGTCGCAACCCCGCCGACGACATCAGTCTAAAACGCTATGATCGAGAGTGGGTGGTCCCGGGTGTGGTGGTAGAGATGGACATTCCTGTTGTTGCGCCACCAGGCGAGACTGCACGGTGGGACGGTGAGCAATCGAAGTGACGCAACACTGGAAAGCCGAACCGTGAGTGCTTCGTAGCGCGGTGTACATCTATCTTGATGAATCTGGTGACACCAGCTTTAAGTTTCGCAATGGAGCGACGAGGCACTTTGTTATTGCCCTTGTCTTCGTCGATGATCCGATACCGCTCCACGCTGCGATTGATGATTGCCGAACAGCTTTGCATTGGCCCGACTCGAAAGAGTTTCACTTCTCAGGCATGCGGGACCACAGCATTCGCCGCTTCTTTGAGGCGGTACGGCCGCACCCGTTTGGTGTTCGATCCCTGATCGTGGACAAGGACCGCCTGCACTCCACCGCTCTGCGGGAGAAAGAAACGTTCTACAACTTCCTGGTTAAGATGGTATTAGAGAACGACTTCGGCGACGTCCGTGATGCCATGCTGGTTATTGATGAGTCAGTCCAGAGCAAGGCCAAGCAGCAACACTTCGCGTCGTATTTGCGCAAGAATTTCAATACGCCAAACTCCAAAGCACCACGCGAAATCAACGCCGTCAAGTTTCATCGATCGCATGGCGATAATCTGATCCAACTTGCCGACATGGTGGCTGGCGCAATTCGCCATGCACATGACACTCACGATGAAGAGTTCAGAGCTATGTTCCGGAGAAAAATTCTTGACACCCGTGTGTTTCCGCAGAAATAGAGAAGCCCACTGAGCTAGTACGGGGTTCGTTTTACAGGGTCACTAGCCCCAAACCCGACATGCCCCTCACTACGGGACGATTCACTCAGTGAGCTCCAGCGGTCTCACGACGTTTAATACGACTCCGACTACGGCAGAGTCTATAACAATTATGGAATGCTACATAATATTTTACTTCACCATTTACGCTGCCGGTCATGCCCGGTGCCCCAACGGCTCCTGACGAATCGCGCGACCGGCTGTAGTCCGGTTCAGTACCTGCTCAGGATGCCTTACGGTTGGTGTCCCCTATCACCTGGAGCGGCACACGTTCTTGACGAGTCGCCAGCGTTTGTCTATAATCACCCCCCAAGACGCACACAGCGTCATGGGAGAGTACGCGAACCGTGGGATGCGAGGACGCACGGGGTGTATGCTAGTCACCTATCCCGTGTCGAGCAACTGGTGAGCCCGACCCACGCTGCATCGAGCAACACACGGGAGGATCTCGCAGCGCAACCTGTGAGAGAGAGGGCAGCGGCAATGCAGATGGATGGCTCGGTTTCTGATCCTGGCACTGATCCTCGTGGCGATCCCGCTGGCAGCGGGAGGACCGGCAGCACTCCAGGCCAGCGGCACCAGCGGCTCTGCCTAGGGCTATAACGGAGATGGTGAACTGGGCAACAACAGCACGGCCAACAGCAGCGTCCCGGTAGGGGTGCGTGTGCCAAGTGGGGTCACGGCAACGGCCATCGCGGCGGGACAATATCACAGCCTGGCGATCCTGTCCAGTCGTCCCACCGCGGCGCTGGTCGCCCACTTCCGTGTGGCCCACACCGCGCATACCGTCGTCTTCCACTGGCAGGTCGCCTCCACCACCGGCATCCTGGGCTTTTCGCTCACCGCCGGCGCCCGGCAGCTCAACCGCGAGCTGATTCCGGTGCATGCCGGCAGCCACAGCTATCGCTATGCCAGCCGAGTGCCCGGAAGCATCGGTCGCTATGTCCTCCATGTCATCCTGCGCGATGGTGGGAGCATCGCCGTCGCCGGATCGTAGGCGGAGGCGCCTCCACTCGCACCCGGCCACGAGCGCTCGTGGCCGGGTGCGGGTCCGTGACAGCCGACCATGATCGTGCCCGTACCCCATTCGGGGCACAAGCTGCGCGGGGTGAGGGTATCGTGACTGGGACACCGTGGTCGAACCCGGCCACTACCGGGGCATGGTCTTGGATGGGGAATGCCCTGCCTAACCCGACACTGCTATCGTAGGGGCCGTACCCCGTTCGGGGCACAAGTTGGCTCCGCCCGGCCCGCCTTCGGGTGGTGGAGACAGTGTGTTGACAAGCCGATCACTTAGCCACGCAACGCGGCAGTCCCTTCTCGTACACCGTAGTAGACGATCACCAGGGCGGCCAGCGGGTCGGCCCACCACAGTCCAAACAGCGCGTTGAGGGCAATCCCAATCAGCACTGACCCGGCCAGCATCCCGTCGATCGCTGTGACCCTGGCTTCCCGCTGCAGCACCGGGTTGCCCAGCGCCTTCCCGGTCCGTCCCTTCCCGTACGCCAGAAGCAGCATCGCCAGCACGGTCAGCGCCAACCAGACCATCCCGAGGCTCGATGTCCTGGGATGGAAACCAGCGTACAGCACAATCGCGGATTGAAGCGCGATGTAGACCGCAAGCAGCAGAAAGGCGACGCCGATCAACCGCTCGGCCAGCTGCTCCCGATCTTTGTTGATGGCCTTGAGCTGCCAGACCACGATCACCGAGGCAAGGATCTCGATGACCGAGTCGATCCCGAAACCGGCCAGCGCCACCGACCTGGCGGCATATGCGGCGCCGAGCACGATCCAACATCCCACCACATTCCAGCCGAGCGTTGCGTACTCGAGAACGAGACCGCGCCGGGTCAGAGCCCCGGTCTGCGCCCCTCCTTTCGCCGGGCATCCATGCTCGGAGATTATCGCCCCGCCAGCAGCACGCGCATCCCGATGCCGTGAATGACGGCCCTGGAGAAGAAGCCGTAGACCGTGACCACCAGATTTCGCCCAGGGACCGGGGCCAGGAACTTCCAGGGGCCATAGCGAATCTGGGCTGGCCCAGTAGCGTACCAGTCGCGGAACATACCAGGCCCGCGTACCGGGCTGGGGCCTGGCGCCTCGCCGACTACCAGGTAGTGCGTGGCGCAGGAGAACTCACTGCTCCAGCAGACCGGGCCAAAGCCATATAAGAGACCGACGCCCCGTTTCCCATCCAACCCGAAGAAGACTCGCACCTGCGTGAGCCGTAGGTGCGTGGCGGCCTCGGCCATGCCGACCGGATTCACCGGTCGGACAGCGAGCTGAGACTCGGCCAGCACCTGTGAGCGGGGGGGATAGCAGGTCAGGCCGGCTGCATGAATGATGGTATGACATGGCACGGTCTGGCCGGCCTGTGGCGCTCGACCGGTTGCCGATACTGATCTCCCGGCACCGCCCGTCAGCGGTGTATTCAGCACCGTCATCGACGCCCCGATCCCGGCGGGAAGCGGGCCTCCCCCCAGCGGAAAGCCGAGGACACCTAGAGTCCGCTTGGTGTCCCGGATGGTGCCACCGAAACCCCATCGGACGGGAAACCGGGTATCCGCCGGATACGCCTTCGCCCCCAGTGGGTCCCCGATCTGGTGAGCGTCAGCGCCGCGCACCCTGGCTGATTCCTGCGTAATCCAGAAATCAGGGGTCTTCGAGAGACGAGACGCCACACCCGACCGGAGGACCATCCGACCGCGAACGGTGGCGTGACAGGTCGTGGACGTGTCAAACGGCCCGTTGAGGAAACGCAGGTGATCGGCCAGCAGGCCGAAAGCACACATCCGACCGTAGGGCCGGATCCCCGCGCCAGGAGCGGGTGTCGGTGCGGTAGTCGTGTAGGTCGCGGTAAACATGATCCCGGGCGTTGGGTTGTCCTGCAGCATGTTCAGACTCACCGATACGGTGGTTACTGAACCCAAAAGCCGGTCACAGATTCGCGTGTTGGCCGCGTTCCGGTGGCAGGTGACCGACGCAAACACATCCCATGCCTGTGGATGGATGGCCGCGCGTGGCGCCTGCGGTATCGCTTGCGCAGCGACGCCGGCGGGGAGCAGGAGGGCGCAGATGAGTACCGGCGCGACAGCGACCTGGAACATCAGATGAACCGCCTTTCAATCGTCATTCCCTCATTGATAAACGAGCAAACGCCGCGAATGTAACAGTCTCGCCCGTAACGAGCGGCAGATCGCCCCAGGAGGAGAGCTTTGTATTGACGATAAACGCGCTTGGCCGTATAATAGGGTCATGATTGAGCGACGCGCGATCTATCTCACCAAGGCCGAGGAGAGCCTTTCTGGCGCCGAGAGTGAGTACGCACAAGGGAATTCGTGATGAACAGTGAGTATCTGCGCACCCTGGAACCGCGTCGCCAGCAGGCGGTCGCCGAACTGACCAACTTGATCCGGAACCAGTACCCCAGCGCCGCCTGTCGGATCGAACCGGGAATCGATGAGCCACAGAGTACCCACATTACCGTTGTGGTGGATCTCGACGATCCCGATGAGGTGATGGACTTGATCATCGACCGTCTCATCGAACTGCAGGTAGAGCAGAATATACCGATATCGGTCATCCCCACCCGGTCGCCAGAACGGGTGGCACTGCTGGAGCATCGTCAACGCCACCACCATGGTTCAGCAGCACTGCTTCCCCCCGCATCATTGCAATGAGGGTGCTGCCTCTGCCTTTCGGCCATGCCCCCCCGATGGGTGTTCCACGCGGGGCAACCGCCGCGGTTCCCGCACCACCAGCAAACCCTACATGACCAGGTGATTCAAACGGCTTGCATCACGCGCTGTATCCAACTATTGTCGTTCATCAGCGTTCTCCGGACAACGACGCTACTCACTTTCGAATGATGGATACATCAAATAGCGCGTGTTACTTGTAGCCTGGCCACGCGTTCTATAGGCTGATGGGTCGCGCTGTGTGGCCTATGGCACGAAGAAAGGCTCTATCAATGCGCATGCGTCCAACCTGGTCGCGATGGTCCACCCCGGCTCGGGCCGGCCTGACCAGCCTGGTCCTCGCCCTCTCGACGTTTTCGGCGGTCCCCTGGCAGGCATCGGCCGCCGGACCGGCGTCGTGCGGCGCCACCACTGCTCCGGCGCTGGTGTACGCGCTGCGTGGTTCGGTGTACCGGGCCGGTCCGGACGGACGCCAACGCTGCCGTCTGACGGTTCCAATCGACGCCAGGGAGCCGCAACTGGCGCCCGGCGGCCGGTTCGTGGCGTTCCTCTCCGGTGTGGGCAGTGATGGGAGTGGAAACGGGGCCACCAACCTGCCGCGCCTGGTGCGCGTGGGCGGCGCCCTCTCGTCCGGCTTTGTGGTCCGTCGCGATCGAGCGCTGCACCGACGGCTGTCCTGGTCGCCGGACGGCCGGTGGCTGGCCTTTGTGGACGGCACTGGAGTGTGGGGGTGGAGTGTCGCGTGCCGCTGTGCACGGGTGCTGGTAGCTGGAGCGCGGCACGACTTCGTCCAGTCGCTGGTCTGGTCGCCAGACTCCCGGCAGGTGGCCGTGCGGCTGGTTCCAACCACCTCGACGGCTCCCATGAGTCGCGTCGTGCTCACCGTGGCAACGGTCGCGACCCGTGGCACGTATCGGGTCGTGATCACCTTCCCTGCCTGGGTGCGTGGGCGGAGAAACTATCTGAACCAGTTCCCCTCACAGGTCATTGCCTGGCGGTCGGATGGTGACCTGCTGATTGAAACCAGCGGCGTCGGCGTGGGCGTGCCAGTCACCGGGCTCTGGACGGCCCCCGCCGCTGGCGGCGCCGCTCGCCTGCGGGTAGGGACTCGATCGAGCGCGCACGCTGGTGTCGCGTTTCCTCTGCTCAACTCCACCCAGGCGTTCCTTTCACCCGACGGGAAAAAGCTCCTGCTCGACCCGAACAATCGCTTCTGGATCAGATCGTCAGGCCACGGGGCCCGAGTGATCGATCCGCGCATCAACCCTAGCTGCGCCGTCTCCCAGGTGGTCTGGGTCGGTACCGATCACCTGGCATACATCACCGTGTGTACCATTGGCGGTTCGCCGGATTTGCTCGCGCGCCTCTACACCCTGTCACTGCGTCGCCCCGTACCCAGGCTGCTCGCCATTGCCCGCTCGCGCCAGCAGGACACGCTTTCCATCGCTCCACCCACCCGGTGCGTCGCCTGCGGGGCCGGCTGAACGTTGCCGCTCGAAGTGTGGGGGAGCAGAATACGGCGAACGGCACCCTCCTCACGGCAGCCGTGAAAAACTTGCCGGCCAGGGTCGGGGAAAGTGGCGCACCAAAACCGCCTGGAGGTACGGCGCCGCCACCATCACGATCAGGTAGCCGGCCTCGGCATACGCGAACCCCACCAGGGCATCGATCACGTAGTGCTGGCCCAGATAGACGATGCTGAAGGTGATACCCGCCACGTACAGCAACATCAGATAGCCGAGTTTCCCGAACTGCTTGCGCAAGAACAAAAAGCAGAGCATTGGAAAGGCGGCGTGTTGCGACGGCATCGCGCCGACCTGGTCGATATGTTGGTGCAGCCCGCCGATGTATACGTTCCCGTTGACGGGATTGTACCAGCGGCTCACCGCCGCATCAAACAGATTATGCACGCCGGGCAGGTAGACCTGGCCGTGTGAGGAAAGACGGTAGTGGTTGTGATAGCGGACCAGGTGCTCTGCCGCGTACCAGGGAGGGACCGCTGGATAGATGATGTAGGTCGCGAAGCCGGCTACCGCTACCAGCAGGAAGGCCACCGCGAACTTCTGGAACAGGCCACGATTGGTAAGCCAGAGCAGGAAGCCAACCAGTAACGGTACGACAAAGTGAAGGCCGTACATCGCCACGGCGAACACATCCCACGGTTCCAGCACGTACGGGTGATAGAGGTGCGCCTGCAGCCACTGGGTGGGAACGGTGCCGTGGAACAGCCATCGGTCGGCGTCGATCAGTTCGGTGAGGTGCCATGGGGCGGCGAGCTCGGTCGCCACCGGAGACGTGAACTGCCAGGCCAGAAGAGCAGCCACGAATACGCCCCAGTCGCGAAAGAACAGCCCCCCTCGTCCCACGATCACTGAACCGATGAACAGGATCAGCGCCGCCCACTCCACCAGCAGCGGAATGTTGAAGAACAGGAAGGCAGCGATCACCAGCACCACGTATACCGCGAGCACCATCAACCGGGTGCGCATGGGAATCGGTGGAATCCGCACGACTATTCCGCGAAGCCTGATCTATCAAGCATGCTGCGTGCGGGGAGAGCAGTGCAGGTTCGCATGAACCCATGATACGTGTATGGGCGGGACGGTCTCAATGACGCTTGACTCACGCTTTCTCCTCTTGTACTATATAGCTAACATCATAGTAATTTACGACAGGAGGAGGAACTGTGATCAACTTCCATCTCGACCCTCGCTCGGGCCTGCCGCCCTATTTGCAGGTGGTTCAGCAGGTGAAGCAGGCGCTCCGCCTGGGAGTTCTGGCGGTGGGCGATCAGCTGCCCACCGTGAAGGAGGTGGTGGCGACGCTGGCCATTAACCCCAATACGGTTCTCAAGGCGTATCGCGAGCTGGAGCACGACGGACTGATCGACAGCCGCCCCGGCCAGGGAACCTTTGTGCTGCGGACGCTGGCTGGCGCATCGCTCAAGAGCCACGCGGCGCTCCGTCGCAGCCTGGTGGTCTGGTTGCGCCAGGCCCGCCAGGAGGGCATGGACGACGACAGCATCGTGGCCCTCTTCACCGCCGCGCTGCGCGACCTTTCGGCGGAGGGGGTGGCATGACTGCCGCGCTGGACACCACCGACCTGGGGAAACGCTACGGCCGAAGCTGGGCTCTGCGAGATTGCACCATGAGTGTACCGGCCGGCCGTGTGGCGGCGCTGGTGGGACCCAATGGGGCGGGCAAGACCACCCTGCTGCAGCTGGCAGTGGGGCTTACCCCGCCCAGCACGGGCAGCGTCCAGGTCTTCGGCGCCTCGCCCTGGAATCAGCCGGATGTGGTCCTGCCGCGAATCGGCTTTCTGCCCCAGGACCGGCCGCTCTTCCGCGGCTTCACCGGCGAGGAGATGCTGACCGTGGGCCAAAAGCTCAATCCACGCTGGGACGATGCGCTGGCCCGTTCACGCCTCGGACGGCTGAAGATCCCGCTGGATCGGAAAGTCGGCAAGCTGTCCGGCGGCCAGCAGGCGCAGGTGGCGCTGGTGATGGCGCTGGCCAAGCGTCCGGAGCTGCTGCTGCTGGACGAGCCGGTGGCCGCGCTCGATCCCCTGGCCCGCCGCGAGTTCCTGCAGACCCTGATGGAAGCGGTGGCGGAGAACGGAACCACGGTGCTGCTCTCCTCCCACATCATCGCCGATCTTGAGCGGGTTTGCGACTACCTCATTATTCTGTCGGCGTCGCGGGTCCAACTGGCAGGAGACATCGAGGTGATCCAACGCAAGCACAAGCTCCTGGTAGGGCCACGTTCCGAGCCGGATGCCGTCGCCCACATCCACACCGTGATCCAGGCCACGCACACCCAGCGGCAAACCAGCCTGGTGGTTCGGCTCAACGGCCACGTCTGGGACCCGACCTGGGAGGTCCGCGACGTGCCGCTGGAGGAGATCGTCCTGGCCTATCTGGGGCAGGACTTCACCGGTAGTTCCCCCGCTCGATTGGAACCAGAACACGAGGAGGTCCTGGTATGATCTGGCTCACCTGGCGCCAATACCGAATGGAAGCCCTGATCAGCGGAGGGCTGCTCGCCGCGCTCGGCCTTCTGCTGGTGACGACGGGCATCGACATGGCCAACGCCTTTCAGAGTGCGGGAGTGGGGCATTGCCTGACTCCCCAGAGTGAGGGCGTGACCTGCGGGGTGATAATCGATTCCTTTACCCGTCGCTTCGGCGCACTGGCGGGCATGACCGGCTGGCTCAATTTTCTGCCACTGGGCCTGGCCGTTCTGCTGGCGGCGCCCTTTGTGATCGAGCTAGAGCATGGCACCTATCGACTGGCCTGGACGCAGAGCATCACCCGCACGCGATGGCTGACCATTCGCCTGCTGGTGATCGGCGCCGCCGCCATCGCCGCCTCGCTGGTATTCACCCTCATGATGACCTGGTGGCGCGGGCCGTGGGACCAACTGGATGGCCGTCTCCAGCCCAACAACGCATTCGACTTCGAGGGGCTGATGCCGACGGCCTACCTGCTGTTCGCCGTGGCACTGATCCTCCTGCTGGGCACGCTGCTCCGCCGCACCGTCCCGGCGCTCGGTATCGCAGCGGTGGTCTATGTGGTGACACGGCTTTCGGTGCAATCGTTCGTGCGGCCGAACTTTCTGGCGCCGCTGGCCGATCGAGGAGGGGGTTCGCCGGCCTTTAGCCGGCTCGATTGGCAGTTGGGCGGCGGCGGGTTCATGGACCGGCACGGACACGCGCTCAGTGACGACTTCGTCCTCAACCTATGCGCGTCGAAACCGGGTGGACCAACGGCCGCCCAACGTCAACCCAAAGACGCCTTCATCAACTGCCTGCACAGCCACGGCATCAGCCAGTTCACCACTTTCCAACCGGCCAACCGCTTCTGGACCTTTCAGGCCATGGAAGCGACCCTGTACCTGGGACTGATCGCCCTCCTGATCGGCGTAACTGTGTGGTGGGTCCGCCGGCGGCTAACCTGATGGCCGTTCTGCGCCCGACGCACCCTCACCCCAGCCCCTCTCCCCAGCGCCGTGGGCCTGGACAGGCCGCCGGCGGGAGTTCATGAATGGACAGTTTCGAGACGCCGCATTGCCCTGAACCGTGCATGGGTCTCGGATCGGCAGCACAGCGCGATGTGCATCGGCCGTGCAGTCCGGTTGGCAGGCCTCGCACCCTCATCCCCAGCCCTTCTCCCGCCCGCGCGAGAATTCCCGAGAAACTCCCCCTCTCCTGCTTTGCGGGAGAGGGGCCGGGGGGCTGACAGGGGTAGGTATGCGCCTAACGGCAGACGATCAGCCTGGACGTTGTGCCTCGCCGGACGGCCATCCACAAGGGATAGCGCCTCTATGATGTGACATGTGCTAGACCTACCCCTATCAGGGGCCGGGGGGTGAGGGTACGTCGAGGCCCCGGCATACCCTCACCAACCTGTCCATTCATGAACCCCGGAGGGGGGAGCGCATACCATAATCAAGTACCATCACCTCCACCAGGACTGTATCTCGATGACTCGCCCCCTCCCGTCCACCCCGTCGCATCCCGAGTTCCGCCCACTCCCCCCCGAGCGACTCACTCGCCTGGAGGGCTGGGGCATGCTGGCGCGGTCGATGGGCTATCTCTACCGGCCATCGACCATTGATGGCGTGCATGCGGTGCTGGAACTGGCGGGGGGAACTGGGCGCTCGCTAGCCCCACGCGGCGCCGGCTTCAGCTATGGCGACGCATCGTTGAACGCGGAAAATATCGTGTTGGACACGAGCCGGCTCTCTCGGGTGCTGGACTGGAACCCGGTGACCGGTGTGATACGGGTTGAGCCGGGCGTCACGATCGGTCAGCTTTGGCGGCACACGCTGGAGGATGGCTGGTGGCCGCCGGTCGTGCCCGGCACCATGTACCCCACGCTGGGTGGCTGTGTCTCCACCAACGCCCACGGTAAGAACAACCGCCGTGCCGGGACGCTGGGCGAACACCTGCTCTCGCTCCGGCTCCTGTTGCCCTCCGGCGCCATCGCGACCTGTGGCCCTGACCAGAACCGCGACATCTTTCTGGCCACCGTGGGTGGGCTGGGCATGCTAGGCATCCTGCTGGAGTTGACACTGCAGCTCCAGCCGATACAGTCCGGCCTCCTGCGGGTGGAGGAACGCGCGGCACGGTCGCTAGAGGAGATGTTCGACCTGTTCGAGCAGCATGGTGATGACGCCGAGTACCTGGTGGGCTGGATTGATGCCTTTGCCGGCGGCGCTGGGCTGGGTCGGGGGCTGGTGCAGTTGGCGAGTGCGGGGGACGACGATCCGCATCCCGCCCAGACGCTGCGGCCGGCCTATCAAGACCTGCCCGACACCCTCCTGGGCGTCGTGCCACGCTCGACGCTCTGGCGCGGCATGAAGCTCACCTCCGGTGACGCGGGCATGCGGGCTGTGAACAGCGCCCGCTACACGCTCGGCGCCCGCCGCTCCGGCCGGGTGACCCGGGTGCCCCGCGGGCAGTTCCACTTCATGCTGGATTACGTGCCCAACTGGAAGTGGGCCTTCCGGCCGCGGGGCATTCTGCAATACCAGGTATTCGTGCCCGAGGCGCAGGCTCACGCGGTCTTCGCAGCGCTCTTGCGGGAGTCGCAACATGCCGGCCTGCTGCCGCACCTGACCGTGATGAAGCGCCAGCGAGCCGATCCCTTCCTCCTTCGCTACAGCGTGGATGGCTACTCACTCGCGCTGGACTATCACGCCACCGCGTCCAATGAGCATCATCTGCGGACCATGCTGGCCAGCTTCACCACGGAGATAGCGCTGCCCGCCGGCGGCCGCTTCTATCCAGCCAAGGACAACACGCTCGACGGCCATGGTCTCCGCTGCTCGTTGACCCCGGAAGCCATGGACGAGTTCATGGCAATCAAGCGGCGGCTGGACCCGACGGGCATCTTGCAGAGCGATCTCTACCGGCGGGTGTTCCGGTAGGCGGGGTGTGATAAGAACCGTCAGCGTTGAGTCCGCGATGCGCGACCTGCGCGCTACCATCACGCGGCTTGAGCGCGTCTACGAGATGAGTTCGGAAGAAATGCTTGAAGCTGTTCGCAGTGGAATGCGGAACGACACCGCTCAAATCGCGCGGTGGATGGTGCTCTATCAAGAGTTGCAGTACCTAGCGGCTTGACAGAGCCCGCCGAACCCGCAGCTGACCCTCATGCCGCGAACTCCTGGGAGAATTACAAGCATGTCCACGATGAGTTGATGGAACGGCATCCCTTTATCATGGAGGATCACTCAAAATCTCTGGACCCACGACTACGACTCGGTTCGGCTGGTCCAGACCCCCGCGAAAACTCGGGGCAGACCGCAGGCACCGGATCATACCAGTCGATCACCGTATAATAAGCGGTAGGCCATGGTGCAGATTGGCGCGCAGGACGGAAAAAGAGGGGATGTAATGGAGACTTACTCTGGATTCTTGTATGCTGAACCCTCCTTCCTTGAGGGAGCGGGGCGCGTGTTTGACCTGGGTGCAACCATGGTGAATTACAACTCCTCCCCCACCCCGGCTCTCGCTGACGCGCTTGCTCTCAGAGCCGATCACATGGCACTGGCGGCTGACATTGCCGAATCCATGCGTCGGTTAGCCGATACGATCGAGGCAGAGGCGCGCTCGACTGCTCCCTGATGCCCCCGAATCGGCAGCAACGGAAAACAGGGCAGAGCAAGGATCAAGTAACTCCGCCTCGAAGCGAGTTGGCGTCTCACCAAGGAGCTGAGCAGCAAGCGCAAGAGTTGCGCCGCGAAGCCGACCAACTGCAAATCATCGGCACCAGCTGGCGGGGACAACTCCCTCACCCTGATGACTTGCGCGCTTACGACGAGCTCGTGCCGGGAACGGCGTAACGTTTGATCAACCAGTTTGTCGGTGAACGCGAACAACTGCTGACACTGCAGGTTAGCCAGACTGAGCATCGCGAACAACTCGAATTAAAGGTGACAACGTCCAACATAGAGAGTTCGCGTCGCGGTCAGCACTATGCGCTGGTCATTGTGTTGGCGGTGTTGCTTATTTCCGGATTCGCGATCTATAAGGATTTCCCGTGGCAAGGCCTGGCAGGCATTCTAGCAAGTTTGGCCGGGCTCGCCGGGGTCTTCATTTATGCTAACGAGCGGCGCATCGGCGAACTCAGGTCGAAATTGCAACTCGTTCTCGGAGATGGAGAAGCAAAGCCGGACGAAACCGGCAGGACGTAGCTGCGGTATGAACCGCGCCGCCTATAGCCAAGCCAGCCCTTGAGCCGCACCGCACCGTCCGCTCTCGCCTTCTCATCGGGTGGGCTGCTGCGAGCCTTGCTGGCCACCCTCAGCTGGTCGTCGTCGGCGCTGCTGATCGACCGGCTGACCACCGGCTATCGCCTCACCGCCCTGGAGATCAGCGCCTGGCGTATTCTGCTGGTCTTGCCGCTCCTCGCCGTCTTTCTCGCCCTCGCTCGTCGGGGCTCGGTTCGGCTCCATCTACGCGATCTGCCCTGGTACGGCGCAGCCGGGACCATCATCACCCTCTCCAACGTCTCCTGGGCGGCCTCCGTGCAACTCAACCAGCCGGCCGCCGCCGCCGCGCTCGGCTTCAGCGCCCCCGCCTTCATCGCGCTGGGCGAGCGGGTGCTCTTCAAGACCCGGCTTCAGCGGATCCAGGTCGGCGCCATTGTGGTCAATCTGGCCGGCTGCGGCCTGGCCTCTGGTGTGAGCGGGGTGGACCAATTGCTGCACACGCCGGCCGGATTCCTGGTCGGCATTGCCAACGGCCTTTCCTTCGCGTGCTACACCCTGCTCAATCGTGGCCAGGGCTTTCGCCGCGCGCGCGACCCCTTCGTGACCCTCCTCTTCATCTTCACGGTGGGCGAGATCGGCATGCTCCTCTGGGGCCTGCCGCTCGAAGGTGGAAGGCTCTTCCACCTCCGGCTCGATGCGGCCGGCTGGGCGCTACTCACGGCCGTGGCGCTGGGTCCGACCCTGGCTGCCTATGCGTTCTTTAATAGCAGCCTCCGCCTGCTGCCGGCCACGGTGGCCAGCCTGGTTACCACCCTGGAGCCACCTATCGTGGCCATCGCCGCTTTGCTGCTCTTCGGCCGCGCTGTGAGCGGCCAGCAGTGGATCGGAATCACCTGTATCGTGGCCGCGATCCTCGTGATGCATCTCTCGGCCACCGGCGGGACGGATTACGGGCTACGCCGGAGTTCTCACTGCGCCAAAAAACAGTACCGAGCCCGTGGTCGAATCCTGGATTGAGACCAGGAAGGGGCGATCGACCACCATGTGGAATTGCGGCGTCTGCACCGCAGTGATGCCGACGCCAATTGCGGTCACGCCGGCGGCGGTGGTGCCTTTCTCATCGACGTTGAGATACGTCTTGTGGCGAACGCTCGAAATGCGGCAGCGCTGCCGGCAGATCCCCGAAAAGTCCGCGTGGGTATCCAGGGCCCGGCCCATGCCGAGGGCACGGAGTGGAGCGTTTAACTGAAAGTCGTTGGCGAGCGAGAAGCGGGGCAGGGCCAGCGAGCCGTACTGCATCTGGAAGTGTGAGGTCCAGCTCTGCCATTGCGCGGCGGTAAGGCGCCTCCCCAGAGACGTCAGAGTCACGCCTTTGCTGGGGAGCAGCACCGTCATGCTGAAGCGAGCGGTGTGATACGGCAGATTGATGGCCTCGAAGTTGGCGGCACGGTAATAGGGGAAGTGGCCGGTGTTTTGCATCAATGGGACCGTCACCTGCGATCCGTCGCCTCGCGTGAACGGTTGCGGGCGGGTGGCGGCCGAATTGAACGGCGCCGCCCAATCGCCGTGGAAGTACACGGCGTTCAGCAGGTACATGACCATGCTGGGCGGAATCGAGTTCACGATGGTGGGGATCTTGCCGTTGGTGGCGCAGCTGACCCAGGCGTTGATGGTGGCCGGCGCCGAGGGCGAGCGGAAATCCAGCGAGGAGACACGGGCGCCATAGAAGCGTTTCGTGTCTTGCAGAAACTGCGGCCGGAATGGGATGCCGGTGCGTGCCCACAGTGAATTGGCCACGGTCAGCCCCTCACTGCCGGGGGCGGTCTGCCAGGCGGTGAGCAGGGCAGCGGCCCGCTGCCGCACCTGCGCCTGGCCCATGCCCTGCAGGCCCAGCGTGCGCGCCATGGCCTGTTGCGTGCCGTCGCGTGCCCCGTCGTACGCCATGTCCAGCGCCAGCGCCACGCTGGCTGGGGAGAGGAACACATTGCTCTGAGCACGGCCCGCAAAGAGCCGGTCGAAGAGCGAGAACCCAAAGGCGTTCTGGATCGCGGCCAGCGAGCCGGCCGATCCAGACTGGTGCGGCGCCGCCGGCTCGCAGCCCGAAATGCGCGCATGGCGCGCCTGGGCCGTCCGCAGGTGGCTGTGGTTGCCCACCAGACCCGCGACCACCAGCCCCAACAGGACGATGACTCTGCGTAGCATGCGTGTATCCCCCCCTCGTGCACCACGTGTATCTCTATGGGTACAACGCGGCAAAGGTCGCCAGTGTGACGATGTCCGTCGCTAAAATGAGCATTGCGCGAATCGTATCAGGCTTCCGTCCCGGTCCAACCGGGGGGAAGCACATACCGCCATCCCTCTTGCCATCCGAACGGCGCGTCGACCAGGTCCTCCAGAGCAGCCCCCGTGAGGAGGTGGTCGAGCGCCCACCGGTTGGCGGAATGAGCGATGACGACCACCCTGCTGCCGTCCCAGTTGGCGGCAAGCTCAGCCAAGAAGTCGCGAGTCTGGGCGACCACCTGCCGATAGCTCTGCCCGTCGGGGTATGGCCGCTCAATATGCCGGCGCCGCTCACTGACGAGCTGGGCGACCGGCATCCCATTGAGGGCGCCGTAGTTGCACTCCCGCAGCCGGGAGTCCCGGTAGATCGGAATGCCGCGACCGCCGAACGCGATCTCCGCCGTCTCCACTGCCCGCTGGAGGTCGGACACGAACACGGCTGCGATATTCTCATCGCGGCGGCGCAGACCAAGCGCCTGGGCCTGCCGGCGACCCTCTCTGGACAGCTGTCCTGGCAGCCAACCGGTGGCTATGCCAGTCTCGTTGTCGGTGGTGGTGGAATGCGTCTCGTACATGATCTCGACGGTCATGGCACACCTCTCGTCGTCGATCGGCAGGTGACATGTTGATGCGATCTGCTGGTGGTCTTACCCTCCCAACCGTTGCAGATAGGGCAGGTTGCTGCCCATGGCTACCTCCACGACTAACGACGTCCTGTCAGATGGGGGCGGTCCTGACCGAGTGCACCCATTCGTTTTGTACAGCGTCGTGCCGCCCAATCATACTGCCGAAAACGCAGAGGTGATACGCGGGTTGGAAAAAAAGAGCACGAAGAAGTCGTCTTGATCTCCGCATCGCGCCGGAGGGAGAAGGAGATCATAGATCGCGCGGCTGCGCTGATTGGACGCAACACGACCGACTTTGCCCGGAGCACCACGCTTGCAGCTTCGCGGGAAGCAATTCGCACCCATCAGGTGATCACGCTGACGGCGGAAGGGAGTCGTGTCTTTGTCGAGGCGCTTATTAATCCGCCAGAACCGAATGAGCACCTACGGGCACTGGCCGAGGAGTTTGGCGCGACTGTAGGACGTTAATTCTTGGAACGGCGGTACAGCTTCCAGCCACTCGGAGAGGGGTGTGGGCTTTAGTCCAGTATGATTGACCTAAAGAATCGCGGTTATCCCACCGTTGGGGGCACACGCGGACATCCATCTTGCACCGGCATCACCGTGGTACACCGCCGATCGCGCTGGCCTGCGGGCCAGTCCGGCCAGGACGGCCGGGCTACCGGTCGTAGACAGCACGAGGGTGGGGCTACCGGTTGGCCCTAATCGGTCGATAGCGGCGTGTAGCCCGTCTCCTTGTGAGCGGATCGGCCCGCAGGCCGACACCACGGTTCCATTCAGCCAGGATACCCGCCGTTGGGGCACAGGTTGCGGGCACCGTGGCATCCGTCGGCCTGACAGCTGCTTACGTCAACCGTCTTGCTCGAGAGCCTGCTGGCACGACTGCGTGGTGCGCCCAAAGTGCCGCGCCAAATGCAATCCAACGCGACTCGGGAGAAGCACGAGCGGTGGAAAAAGGAGGCATGCCGACACCCTGACAGCGGCCCGGATCACAGTGGGGTAGTGAGTCGGTTGGGCACACGAGATGCGCGTCGGATTGGTGGGAACGAGACGGCGCGTCTGGGGCCGCGGATGACTCTGGTCATTTCATTCTTCGGTCTGTGTCAGAGCCGCAGGATGGCCGCCGACAGGGGAGCGAGCGTGAGCTGCAGTCCGGAGGCTGTTGCGGTCGCGCCGGGTTCGGTGCCGGTCGCCAGGAGGCATGCGGCCTCCTTCGCCGGGGTGGGCAGGTTCATTCCAAACCGCTGCGACTCTGAACTCAGGTTGTATGCGACCAGCAGGGAAGGAGCGTCGGTCCGGTCCTGGGCCGGAGTGAGGAGGTACGCGTAGGTGTTCCCTGGTAGGTCGAGGTGAACGGTCTCCCGGTTCCCGTCGTGCAGGGCCGGCTCCGTGCGTCTCAGTGCAATGAGCGCCTTGTAGAATGCGAACAACTCTATGTCCCAGGTGTTCCGGTCCCACGACATATCGGCTCGCGCCTCTGCATCACCACCGAAGCCAAGCTTCGCTGCCCCTTCGTGCTGTGTCATACCGATCTCGGTGCCGTAATACACGACCGGCGTGGCCCGCAGGCTGAACTGGCATATCGCTGCCAGTTTCAGCCGTGCCGTGTTGTTCCCCGCCACCCACAGGAAGCGATCCATGTCATGGTTGTCGAGAAAGCTGACCGTTCCGGGGCCATCCTCCATATACCGTTGGTATGCACTCAGGAAGGCGTCCAGTTGGCCGAGACCCCACAGACCTGCCCCGAAGGTGAGCCGAAGAGCACGGGCCAGTGGGAAGTCGAGGATACCGTGCAGACGTCCTCGATAGCGCCGTAAGCAGTCGGGCGTGTCGGTTGCTTCGCCCACCAGCACCACGTCACGCTTGGCTGCTTCCGTGGCCCCGCGCAGCGCTACCCAGAAATCCATGCCGGCTGCAATCACATGGTCGAGCCGGTAGCCATCAACGTCGAATTCCTGAAGCCAGTAGACCGCGGCGTCCATGAGGTGCGCGCGAGCACCCGGATCGTTTGTGTTCAAGGATGGAAGGTAGTGGGACGATTGCATGAAGTTGCGGTAGGTATCGGGCCAGTCGTCGAAGGTATACCAGGAATACGTCGGAGCAGAGCGATTTTCTTGGGCTGCCTGGAAGGCTGGGTGTCGCCACGAGGAGTGTACCGGGACAAAATCGAGCCAGATTCGCATGCCCGCATCGTGCGCCGCGCCAATGAGGCGGTGTAGGTCATCCTGGGAGCCGAGTTCGGGATCGATTCCAAAGAAATCCATGGTGTCGTACCGGTGATAGGTCTCGGAGGGGCCGAGCGGCGAGAACCACAGACAGCTGACACCCAGCTCGATGAGGTAGGGGAGAGCCTGTTGCACGCCGGCCAGCGTGCCTCCGTGACGAGCCAGCGCGCCACCGTCCGGGGTGAACCTGCCATCCCGTGTTCCGGGGTGAAAGCGATCGAGAAAAATATGATAGATCACCACATCGTTCATCCAGGCCGGCAGCGGTTGACAAGGGTGCTCGCTGCGGAAGGCGAAGGTCGTGATGCCCTGCTCAGCGGGAAACCGAAACCAGAAGCCCTGCCCATCATGGGCCCACTCATCGGGAGCCGGATCGGGACCGAGCAGCGACTCGGTGCGCCACCCCCCAATGCGGTAACGAACGACCGTACCAGCCGGTTGCCCGGGAACGATTGCGCTCCAGTGCGTCACGAAACCGGCACGAGGTTCCCACTCGACCCGACGTTTGTCCATGGGGAGAGCGGCGGCTCGGATGTCCGGACGGGTTCCGTCCACGGTGTAGTAGAGCATGACCGCCTGCAGGCGCATACCTGTGCCGCTGGTCGCGATGACCTCCACGGGTTCGCCTGGGCCGGGGGCGAGTGGCACGGTGGTATTGTCGTGCCGGAACTGCCACTCCAGCGCGCTCAAGCGAGCCGAAACCTCCGGCATGGGAAGGTCACCGGGCGCAGTTGCAATCTGCTCTTCTGGTCCGGAGAGTCCAGGCTCGGTCACCCCTTCACGGCTCCGGCCGCCAGTCCCGAGACCAACCATCGCTGCGCGAACAGGAACATGACCGCGATCGGAATGGCCGCGATGATAGCGCCCGCCGCGAAGTCGTTCCAATTTTGCCCGAACTGACCGTTGATGAACTGCCGGAGCCCCACGGCAACAGTGTATTTGTTCGAGTCGCTGATGAGAAAGTTGGTCAAGATGTAGTCGTTGTAGATGCCGATGGTCTGGAAGATGAAAATGACCGCCATCATCGGGCGAGTGAGAGGCAGAATCACCTTCCAGAAGGCCTGAAAACGGGTGGCTCCGTCGACGTAGGCCGACTCTTCGAGATCGCGCGGTAGTCCGTCAACATAGCCCTTGAACAACCAAGCATTGAATGGGATACCGCCGCCCAGAAAAACGAGCACCAACCCCTGCAAGGTATTGAGCAAATGAACGTAGTAGAGCAGGTAAAACAGGGCAATGAAGGACATTTGGGCGGGAAACATCTGAATCAGGAGCAGCGACATCAGGCCGTATTTCTTGCCATAGAACCGGAAGCGACTGAAGGCATATCCGGTGCTGGCGACGAGGATCACCGAGAGAGCACCGGTGGAGATGCAGACGATGGCGCTATTTCGTAGCCAGATGAGCATGCTGGTTTTGTTGGTATCGAAGACGTTGCCGTAATGCTCGAGGGATAGATGCGACGGGATGATCGAGCTCACGAAGAATGCGTTCCCCGCGGTGATGGACGCGATCACCACCAGGAGTATCGGGGTCACTGCCAGGACGATGGCGACCCAGATAATGAAGCGACTTATCCAGAGGAAGGCGCGTTCGTCCGGGTGCAGTCGCGTCCTGGCGCGGGTGTGGGCCAGCTCGGCGCCACGTGCCACCAGGACACCCTCCGCGACAGCGGCAGGCGCCGGTACCGCTCCTGCCACCTGGCTCCCACTCTGCTGCTCAATCATGCGTCCACTCCTTCGAAAGCGCGGGTGTACTTCATTTGAACCAGACTGAGCGACCCGATGAATATGAAAATGACGATGCCATAGGCGCAGGCGAGGCCGTATCGGTTGAGGTTAATTGCCAGGTTATAGGTATATGTCGGCAAGATGTCAGTGGCGCCGGAAGTGTGCCCGAGAGTGACCGGGCCGCCAGCAGTCAAGAGATAGACTGCCCCAAAATTGTTCAAATTGAAGGCGAAGTTGCTGATGACGAGGGGAAGCGTGGCCGAGCGCAGCAGCGGAAAGGTGATTTTCCAGAAGCGGACCCAGATGCTCGCTCCGTCGACCTGTGCGGCTTCGCCCAGCTCCGGTGAAATGCTTTGCAGCGCTCCCAGGCAGGCCGTCATCATGAAGGGGAAACTGAACCAAACATTGACCATGATGACCGAAAAGCGTGCCCAGTTCGGGTCGTCCAACCACGGTACATGGCCGGGATTGAAGAAGCCTAGATGGATGCCGCCTAGGAACACATTGACCGGGCCATAGTCTGTGTTCAGCAGACCGGTCCACGCCAGCGTCATGATGGCGCCCGGCACCGCCCAGGGAAGAATCAGCAGGGTGCGGTAGAGATTCCGCTCTGGCATATTCGGATTATTGAGCAAGAAGGCGAGGCAGAGCCCGACGAAGAAGTTGAGTACCATGCTCAACGCGGCGAACGCCACCGTCCAGAGGACGACTCCGATCACCTCGCCTTGAAGGCTGGAGAGGATCTCGCGAAAATTGGCAAGTCCGGCGAAGTGGAAGCCCTGGGTCAAGGCCGGATGGTAGGTATCCCAATTGGTGAAGGCGACGAAGATCGTGAACACGATCGGAATGAAGCTTGCCACCACCATGGCGGCCATCGCGGGTGCGATATACCCGTATGCGTAGAACGAATTGATCAGTTTCGATCGCCCGCCGCGTTTGACAGGAACTGCGCTTGCCGCCATCGCTCGTCCTCCTTGAGGTGGAAGTGCGAGGATGAGGCGATTGCCTCACCCCCGCACGCCGGGAATCACAGTACCGTCTACACGCTACCCACCATGTGCTTTGGCAATGTCAGCCTTGATCTGCGTGACTGCGGCGTGGGCTGCGTCGCTGGCCGACGCCTTGTTCTGGATGGCCAGGGTCAGGGCGTTACCCATTGGTGTCCATACCTGGTTCATCTCGGAGATGTTCGGCATTGGCTGCGCGGCCAGGGCCGCCTTGCCGAGTCCGGTAGCCAAGGGGTCCTTCGCCACCGTCTTCGAGGTGAGTAAGCTCTTGATAACCGGTATGCGGCCCGAACTCTTGAACATGGGGATTTGCATGTGCGAGGTCAGGTAGGCGAGCAGTGAGGCCGCCTCATTGGGGTGTTGAGAGTACTTGTTGATGGCGTACACCTGGACACCCGAGAACGGGTGAGACGGGTGTATGCCGTCGAACGAGGGATCCGGCGCAAAGCCGACGTTGAGGTTGGCTTTCTGGAAGTTCTGCTCGTCCCACGGTCCGGTGAGCATGACCGGCAGCTTTCCGGTGGTGAACAAACCGAGCGCGACCGTTTCGGTCATCGAGGCCGGCATCAGTTTGTAGGTGCCATTGGTCGTCAGATTCTTAATAAAGTTGATGCCTTTGATAGCACCGGCATTGTCGAGCCCGATGTTTCTGTAATTGAAGCCGGTTTTGGCGTACTTGAAGACGTAGCCGCCGTTGCCCGACATGAAGGCGTAGTCGTGGTAGAGGTTCCCGATGTCCCAGCCGAGACCGGGCTTACCGGCGCTGAGATCGGTCTTGGCCTGCAACTCGCTGACCAGCTTCGACCAAGTCAGGTACTTTTTGCCGGCGGCGGGCTTGAAGGCGCTGGAGGAAATGAGGGCCTTGTTGTAAAACAGCCCCGTGGTCTCGATGGCCCACGGCATCCCGTAGATCTTGCCGGCCAGTGTTACGGCTTGCAGGCCGGCCCTGATGTAGGTCTTTTGCTGGGAGGTCGTCCAGGCCCAGGCGGGAACCGGCGAGACGACACCACACTGCACCATGACAGAGACCTGGTCGTGTGGTACGCCGATCAGGTCGGGAGCATTCCCCGTCGGTGCGCTCACGCACATCTTGGTATTGCTGTTATCGGGATGCTGCGGGGTTGTGACGTGATTGTGCGTCGCCCGGGCCCATTGGTCGATGAGTTTCTGCTCGGTCGCTCGCTCGGAACTCCCGGCGCCGAAATAGTCCCACATGGACAGGGTGATGCCGGTTTTTAGCTTCGGCGGGGTGGTCGATGCGCCGGCATGCCCCGCCGCCGAGGCATCTATGGCCGTGAATATGAGCGAGCACGCGGCCAGCGCCGCTACGCCAGCACGAACGAATTTCTTCACGATCTCTCCTCTACTTTTCACTCTGACTGTCGCATCGTTAAGGCATTACCGAAATGACACGGTAGATCGCTCTGACTCCTCCTTGCTTCTTTTAGCCCGGTATCGGCACTCGCATGAGCCACGTCTGCTCGCATTGAGCTCTGGTCACAACTCGACGGTTACGTCGCCTTGGATGTAAGATCAATCGATTGATTAGCAGTATATCAGCTTCGTGGAAGGCCTGCAAGTAGTAGACCGGGCGCCCCTCGGCTCATCGTTCGCGTTTGGTATCTCTGGTCGCTGGACGAGATTGCCGTTGGGAAAAACGGTGTAGAGTGGGCACGAACGGTCTGAGGGTCGCACATCGATCATGGGCGGGGGCGACAATTGACAACAATTTATGATGTGGCGCGATCTGCTGGGGTTGATTCCTCAACTGTGTCGTACGCCTTATCCGGAAAAGGGACGCTGAGCGAGGCCACGCGCAAACGTGTGGTCGAGTGTGCTCGTGAACTCGGCTACCGGCCCAACTATGTAGCGCGGAGCCTGGTGAAGCGAGAAACGCGCACGCTCGGTCTGCTGGTGCCGGATCTGTCACACCCGTTTTACGCGGAATCGGCGCAGGTGGCGGAACGAGTAGCGCACGAGAAGGGGTATCGCGTCTTTGTGATGAGTACGCTCCACAACGAGGTACTGGGACAGGAGCTGCTCGACGATCTCTCGCACCGCCGGGTAGACGGCGTAATCGCAGTGCCAGGAGGCATCGCAGCAGAGGCGATTCTGGCCGCGAGTGCTAACGGCCTGTCCGTGATGTGCTGTCTGTGGGATGAGGCGAAGGTTGATGTTCCAGCCTCAGTCACGGTCGATTTCCGGGCAGGTGGACGGATCGCGGCGGACCATCTGTGGGGGCTCGGCCATCGGCGGATCGGCCTGGTGACCGAGTTGAGAGGGGAGGCGGAGGCCGATCATCATTTGCGCGTGGCCGGTTTCCGAGATGCACTGAACAGCAAGGATCACTCGCTCGCCCCGGAATTGGTGGCAATCGCTGAGTCCTCGGTCGAAGCCGGCCGAGATGCCGCCCTCCGCTTGCTCGAACTCCCCCAGCCGCCCACGGCGATCTTCGCGACCAGTGACATCCATGCCATGGGTGCACTCACCGCTGCGTGGACCAGAGGCTTGCACGTCCCACGCGATCTTTCGGTGGTCGGGTTCGACGACCTTGTGAATTCGGCCTACTCGGTGCCACCGCTTACCACGATCCGTATTGACAAGGCCGCAGTGATGACTGCAACCCTGGAGTCCCTCATTGCTCGCATTCAGGGCCACTCCAACACGGTACCGTCGCACCTGGTGCCAAGCCTGGTGGTGCGACACTCCACCGCAACGGTCCACGCGGAGTCGTAGGCACAGCCGGCAGGTGGAAAAGAACGCGTCCAGATGATTACACTAATATCAAGCGATTGATATGGGCCGGAGCGACGGTTTTTCGACACTCATCAACCACTATTAGTGGTTTATTTGTTTCGCAAGGAGGAGGCAACGCATGGGCGAGCAGCGGGATGCGGCGTTGAGCCGTCGAAGGTTTTTGGCCCAGACCGGCGCCGCCGGTCTGGCCGGGTTGGCATTGCCCTTTGATCGTCGTAGCGTCGCCGACGCCGCCGGTTCCGTCAAGAAATCTCAGCTCGTGCTGGGGCACGATCTGTCCACCCTCCAACAGGAAGAGGAAGCGGGGCGCTCCTACTCCGACGGAGGACGGGTCCAGCCACTGGAGACAATCGTGAAGACGCACGGCGCCACCCATGTGCGCCTCCGGCTGTGGGTTGACCCTCCGATGCCATATAACGATTTACCGCATGTGCTCAGCATGGCCAAGCGCATCAAGGCCGCTGGCCTCAAGCTTCTGCTGGATATCCACTACTCCGATTTTTGGGCCGACGCGGGAAACCAGACCACACCGCAGCGATGGCAGGGTCAAGATCTCACCACGCTGGCCCAGACCGTCCACGACTACACCTCGTCGGTGCTGGCTGCTCTTGCCGCGCAGGGAACCCCACCGAGTATCGTGCAAATCGGGAACGAGATTACGACCGGTATGCTGTGGCCACAGGGCAAAATCTATGTGGATTCCAGTCAGCGATGGGAAGAATTTACCACCTTACTGCAGGCTGGGATCGCGGGCGCGAAAGCCGGTTCGTCCGCCGGTTCGATGCCGCTGATCATGGTGCATATCGACCGGGGAGGCGATAATCCCGGAAGCATCTACTTCTACGATCACATCCTCGCCAAGGGCGTGTCATTCGATCTCATCGGGCTGTCGTTTTACCCGTGGTGGCATGGCCCTCCGGCAGCGCTGGGCGCCAACTTGCACGACCTGGCGTCCCGCTATCACAAGGACCTGGTCGTGGTCGAAACGGCCTACCCGTGGACAGTTGCCAATGGCGACAAATATCCGAACATCGTCGATGCCTCGACCTATCTGTACACATCCCGTAAACCTTCTCCCAAGAACCAGACCGCATATCTCCATAAACTTCTTGGCTACCTGCGGAAGACGCCAGGTGGGCACGGCCTTGGCCTGGTGTACTGGGAGCCGGGATGGATCCCGGGCGTCGGCTGGAAACCGGGTGCAGGGGACGCCTGGGACAACTTGACGTTGTTCGATTTTCACGGGAAATCACTCCCCTCGATCGATGCCTTTCGTTCCGCGACCAAGCCGGCGCATCAGCGTTGAGCGGTTGCAGCATGGCGCGCGTCGACGGCACTGAAGTGCGGGCCACCTCGTGCTAGTCGGGTACGACGTTTCAAGCTTGCAGGAGGTCGAAGCCGGCGGGCGGACCTTCTCCCATCAGGGCGCGGTCGAACCGTTGGAACAGATTCTGGCAGCACATGGCGCGACCCACGCGCGTCTGCGATTGTGGGTCGATCCCGCGCCGCCACACTGCACGCTTCCCCAGATGCTCAGCATGGCGCGCCGCGTCCAGGAGACCGGACTCAAGCTTTTGCTCGACTTCCATTACTCTGATTTTTGGGCCGATCCCGCCAAACAGCCGGCGCCTGGCCGCTGGCTCGATCAAGATCTCAACACGCTGGCCAGCTCGGTATACGAGTACACGTGCTCCGTCTTACAGGCGTTTCAAGCGTCGGCTACGCTGCCTGACATGGTGCAAATCGGCAATGAGATCACGAACGGCATGCTCTGGCCGCAGGGACAGATTTATGCTGAAAGCGGAGAACGTTGGGACGAGTTTGCGGCGTTGCTCAAGGCGGGTATCGCGGCTACGCGCGACTCCACTCCAGCCGGTCGGGACCTCTCAGTCGTCGTGCATATCGATCGTGGAGGCGATAACGCGGGCAGCCGATACTTTTTCGACCACCTGCTCGATCGCGGTGTTGAGTTCGACCTCATTGGCCTCTCGTATTATCCGTGGTGGCATGGTCACCTCTCCGACCTTCGAGCGAACGTGTACGACCTGGCCCAGCGCTACGAGCGGCCCATACTGATCGTTGAAACGGCCTACCCGTGGACCCTCCACAATCACGATACGGGGGCGAACATGGTGACGGGAGACACGCTGTTACCTGCTGCCTTCCCCCCGACGATTGAGGGACAGCGGTTGTTTCTGAGGCATCTCCAGTCGATCCTGGAGGATGCTCCGCATGGGCGAGGCGCAGGTCTCATCTATTGGGAGCCGGCCTGGCTCCCCGGTATCTCGCTGGAACCGGACACGGGAAATCCCTGGGATAACTTGACGTTGTTCGGGCCGGACGGCAGCGCGTTGCCGTCCCTGGCATGGCTCGGGGCCGAATCCTTGACACAGTCGTATCACACGCCGGGGAATCCGGTTTCCGCCCTGGGAGCCGAGGTCGCCGCGAACCTATAGCGCTACACAGAAGGAGGACAGGCGTGGGCATGGCTCGAATGATGGCCGTATTGGCGGTGCTCGGTTTCGGTTTCGTGGCGTCGGTGACCATGGTCGCTCCGGTGGGCAGCGCCGGCAGACGAATGGCAAATCCTGCCGGCAAGACAGGAATCGACTCGAAAGCCTTGTTGCACGATCCTCGCGTAGCCACCTTTCGGTCGCCCTTTGGAGCTGTTCCGGCCGGCGCCACCGTGACCTTGCGCCTGCGCACGGCGCACCGGGGCGCCTCATCGGTGGTGCTGTACTACCAGCAGAGCACGTCGCATGCGGCCGGACACCAGGCGCTGGCCATCGAAACGCGAGGGAAGACGTACGACCTGTGGCGCACGGCGTTTACGCCCCGGGATGTCGCGGTGTACACCTATGACTTCCTGGTCAAGAAGGGGACCATCAAGCGGTGGTATTCGGATACGGCGGCGGCGGAAAATACCGCTGGCACGGTGTACCGGGGCACCCCGGATCAACAGTTTCACCTGACCTCATACGTCCCCACCTTCACCACACCGTCCTGGGCACGGGATGCGGTGTACTACCAGATATTCCCCGATAGCTTCTATAACGGCGATCCGTCCAATGACAAGCGTGTCATGGCCTCACCGGACGGCCCCCAGCCAACCTTTTATGCAAGTGAGAGCGACGCGCCACAGGGACAGTTTGGCTTTTATGGCGGGGATTTGCAGGGAATCGACGATAAGTTGGGTTACCTGAAGGATCTGGGTGTCAACACCCTCTACCTGAATCCAATCTTCCTGGCGCTGACCAACCACAAGTACGATACCAGCGACTACTTCACGATCGATCCGCACTTTGGAACGATGCGGACCCTCCAGACGCTGTTAAGCGATGCACACGCCGCCGGCATGCGCGTGATTTTGGATGGCGTATTCAATCACACCGGTAACAACAGTATTTACTTCAATCAGTACAACCGCTTCCCCGATGTCGGCGCCTATCAGTCGCGCAATTCGCCGTATTACTCGTGGTACAGCTTTGCGTCATGGCCGAATTCGGTGGTGACCTTCCCAAATGCACCAAATATGCCGCAGCTCACGGAGAGCGATCCGGTCAAGGACTTTATTTTCCGAAAGCCGGACTCGGTGGCACAGCATTGGTTAAATGCCGGGACCGATGGTTGGCGGCTGGACGCGGCCACCTACAAAAGCCATGCATGGTGGCAGAGCTTCCGCACGGCGGTGAAAGCGAGATTTCCGGAGGACGTGCTGCTCTGCGAGTGTGATCTCCGTCCGATCGATGCGACCCCGTATCTGCTGGGAAACGAATTTGATGGCGATATGAACTACCGGTTCCGGGATCTGGTACTTCAGTTCTTCGCGCGGGGCGCCGACAGCCAGAGCAGTCTTCCGGCCAGCGCCACCAGCTTTTTCAATCAGTTGCTGGCCGAGGTCCAGGAGTACCCGTTGCCGGCGCTATTGGCCTCCATGAATCTGGTCGATTCACACGACACAGGGCGCATTCTGACCTCCCTGGGAGGCAGCAAAGCGGAACTCAAACAGGTCGTCACCTTTCAAGCAACCTGGTTGGGAGCGCCTTCCATTTACTATGGCGACGAGGCCGGTATGGCGAATGCCACCAGCCCGGATTCCTTCTACGTGTCACGTCAGTTCTACGATTGGCGCCATCCCGATGCAGGGATGCAGTCATATTATCGTTCGGTACTGCACATTCGGGAAGCGAATCCAGCCCTACGCGACGGCGCCATCACTCCGCTGGTCTTGAACAATACTCAGCGCATCGTGTCCTTTCTGCGACATGACGCGACGCAGAGCGTCGTTGTCGCGTTCAACGACGATACCAAGGAACACGCCGTGAAACTGAAACTTCCCGGATTGCCTGAGGGCATGGCGCTCACCGACGCGCTCTCGGGGACCCGCTACCTGGTGAAGGGAGGGTCTGTCACGGTCGCGCTGCAGCCCACCAGCACGGCCATACTGGCCCAAACGCCCGCTAGCGCACGCGAGACACGCCGGTGATTTCTCCACGCTTGCCGCACATCTTTTATGGGGGAGACTACGCGCCAGAACAGTGGCCGGAGGAGACCTGGCACGAGGACGTCCGCTTGATGCAAGAAGCAGGAGTCAATCTCGTCTCACTCGGCATTTTTTCCTGGGCCTTATTGGAACCTCGGCCGGGAGAGTATGACTTTGCCTGGCTCGACCGCATCATGGATTTGCTGTTCGATCATGGCGTTATGGTCGATCTCGCCACTGCTACCGCCTCCCCGCCACCGTGGTTGGCGACGTTGCACCCGGAGAGCCTGCCGGTGACCGGAGATGGAACGATCCTCTGGCCCGGTAGCCGGCAGCAGTACTGTCCCTCAAGCGTCGCGTATCGGGCGGCGGCGGCGGCGCTGGTGAAACGCATCGCGATCAGGTATCGCGATCATCCAGCCCTGGTGATGTGGCACCTCAACAATGAATACGGGTGTCACGTGCCGGCTAGCTATTGCGAGTGCTCGGCGGAGCATTTCCGTACGTGGCTACGCGGGCGCTATGGGACGATCGACGCACTCAACGCGGCATGGGGCACGGCATTTTGGAGCCAGGGATATGACGACTGGGATGAGATCAATCCGCCGAGAAGTGCTCCAACCTTTATCAATCCGACGCAGCAACTTGATTTCAAGCGATTTTCCTCAGACGCGATACTCGAGTGCTTCGAAGGGGAACGGACGATTCTGAAGGAGGTCACGCCGGATATACCGCTGACCACCAACTTCATGGGCTTCTTCAAACCGCTCGATTACTGGAAGTGGGCGGGTCGTGAAGATGTGGTATCGACTGACAGCTACCCAGACCCGGCCGACCCCCGGGCCGCGATCGAGGCAGCAATGGGATACGACCTCATCCGATCGCTCCGGGGGGGCAATCCCTGGGTGCTGATGGAACAGGCAACCAGCCAGGTGAACTGGCGCGCGCAAAACGTGTTGAAGCGTCCCGGCCAGATGCGGCTCTGGAGTTATCAAGCGGTGGCCCGAGGCGCCCAGGGTGTGATGTTTTTTCAATGGCGGGCCAGTAGGGCGGGTGCTGAGAAGTTTCATGGCGCGCTGGTACCCCACGTGGGCGCCGAGAACTCACGTATCTGGAAGGAAGTCACCCAACTTGGTCGCGAACTTGGCGCACTGGATTCGCTGCTGCCAACCCGCCTGGAGGCCGAGGTGGCAGTGGCATTCGATTGGGAGAGTTGGTGGGGACTGGAAAGTGATGGGAAACCCTCGGCCAACCTCAGCCTGCTCGAACAGATGCGCCTCTACTACGGCGCGCTGCACGGACAAAACATTCCGGTTGATTTCGTTCAGCCAGATGCCGACCTATCCGGGTACAAAGTGGTTCTGGTTCCCAACCTGTATTTGGTGCGGGAGGGAGTGGGCGAGAACTTTGAGAAATTCGTGCGGAACGGGGGCCAATTGGTCATGTCGTTCTTCAGCGGTATCGTCGATGCCTCAGATCACGTGCTGCTGGGCGGCTATCCGGCGCCGTTTCGTCGCCTGCTCGGGATCCGCGTCGAAGAGTTCGACCCGTACCTTCCCGGGCAGACCAACGAGATGGTCACCAGCGGGGGCACGACGGTACCGTGTACCACCTGGAGCGACGTGATTGACCTGGAGGGAGCTTCGTCCCTCGCCAACTTCGCCCATGATTTTTACGCTGGCCGGCCGGCGGTTACGCAACATCTGTACGGCGAGGGCCGCGCTTACTACCTGGGGACGAATCCGGAGCAGTCCTACCTGGCTTCATTGCTTGGCCAGATCTGCGCGGAGGTCGGAGTGCACAGTCCGCTGCGGGTGCCCGACGGTATTGAGGCGATACATCGAGCGTCCAGCACCGAAAGCTTCCTCTTTCTCCTCAACCACCGGGCCGCGGAATCGACCGTCGAGCTGGATTCCAAGGCCCAGGACATGCTCACGGGTACGGTTCACTCCGATACCATCACGCTTCCCCCCTACGGCGTCGCGATCCTGTGTCGCCCTACGCCGTAGCAGCCGATCCTCACACCTAGACTCGGATGGGGAGACCGGCCTACCGGATTAGCGGGTGTTCTCGAGCATGTCGAGGACTTCGCTGGTCGTGGCAGTTTCGCCGAGCCTGGGAAAGATCCGTTCGATGCTGTTGTGGTGCGCGCCGGCATCGGCGTCGGTCATGGCGTCGATTGCGAGGACCACGTGGTAGCCGTGTTCATGGTCCGAGCGTGCAGTGGATTCAACACCGACGCTGGTCGCGTCACCGGCCCGCACGATTTGGGTGACGCCGAGGTCTTGCAGGTTCACGCCGAGAACTGCCGCGAACAGCGACGACACCGGTGGCAGGGTACCGATGTGGTGAGCGGTGCCCTGGGGCACGCCTTGGTGCTGCAAACCGCTCGTCGAGGTTTTGGGAAGGTTGTTCGCTAGCCCGGCGATCATGCGCGAGAAGAACACTCCGATCGACAGCGCCGTACCGGAGTTCTGGAAGGTCGAGCGCATTCCCGAAGCCACGCCGCGTTGTTGCGCCGGGACGCTGCTCATGATCAACGACGAATTGTGGGCGTCGATCATGCCGGAGCCGATGCCATTCGCAGTAATGACAAGGGCGCAGGCCCAGTAGGAAAAGTCGACGGGGAGCAGCATCAGCTCCCGCTGTAGCGTAGGCCGTGGCCTCGGGGGTACTGATCGGCGAGCGCCACTGGGAGATGGCCCCCCGGCTGCTGGCCGAAGACCACGCGTACCGCGGCGGCGATCGCGCGGGACGAGGCGAGGTAGGTGGACACGAAGGGGAGCGCGTAGCACGCCAGGTAGGCTCTTACCCCGGGGTAGGCCAGGAGGTCGTACGGCGTGCCGAGCGCGATGGCCACCAGTGGTGTATTGGTTTCCAGCAGCGCCCGCACCAGGCGCGCTTGGCCGGCCGGCAGCGCGCCCTGGGCGTAGGTCAGGACCATGATCCGATCCGCCGTACCGGCCAGTGCCGCGGCCTCCGCGATTTCCGCCTCGCTCGGGTCGTCCGTTCCCGCCTGCCACGGCACGATCGTGCCCGTGCAGGTGTTCCGCACCATCTCGGCGATTGCCGGAACGTGGCTGACCAACCGGCGGCCGGCGTCGGCCACGTTGGTGATGCCGGCCACCAGCGTGGTTTCGTCCGCCCGCGGGTCGAATGGGAGGATGCCCTCGTTCCGGACCAGGGTCACCGAGCGACGGGTGAGGTCATCGGCGAGCGCCAGATGCTGAGGACTGCCGGCGACCAACGCAGCCTCTGCGGCGTCGACGGTGGCCCGTTCGAACAGGCCCAGCCTCTCTTTGGCTGCCAGCACCCGTCGAACCGAGGCATCTACCCGCTCGATTGAGAGGGTTCCCTCCTCCATGGCGCGGACCAGCGCCTGGATGGTTCGGATCGGTAGACCGGTTGCTCCGCCCGCCAGCACGATGTCCGCTCCCGCCCGCACCGCCAGCACCGCGGCTTCCTCCGTCTCCCACCGGGTTGCGATGGCCCCCATGGTCATCAGGTCGGTGATGATGATACCTTGATAGGCCAGTTCATCCCGCAGCATGCCCGTGAGCACCCGTGGTGACAGGGTAGCTGGTAGGTCAGGGTCGAGTGCGGGCACGACGATATGGGCCGACATCACCGCGTCGACCCCTTGCTGGATGGCGGCCACAAAGGGCGGAAAATGAATCCGCTCCAGCGTCGCACGGTCGGTGGCGATCACGGGTAGGCCCAGGTGGGAATCCACGCTGGCCGCGCCGTGACCGGGAAAGTGTTTGGCCGTTGACAGGATGCCGGCCGTCCGGTAACCGCGTATCTGCGCGGCGGTCATCGCCGCCACCTGGCTGGGATCGTCCCCGAAGGAGCGCACTCCGATCACCGGGTTGTCCGGATTGAGGTTGACGTCCGCGGTTGGCGAGAAGGCCCACTGGAATCCCAGCGCCTTCAACTCCGCCCCGGCGACCCGGGCAGCCTGCTCCGCTGCGTCCCGATCGTGTATCGCGCCGATTCCCATCTGCTGGGGCAGATCGGTGACGCCGACCGGAATCTGGCTGATTACTCCTTGCTCGAAGTCACCGGCATTGAGCAGCGGAACGCCCAGGCGGCTGCCGCCGGCCAGCCGTTGCAGCGCGTTGTTCTGCTCTGCCGCCGACGCCGGATCGAGCGACCGGTAGCCGCAGGAGATGACCGAGCCGAGCTGATGGTCCCGGATCAGCTGGTCGATATCGGAGATGCCGGGCCAGCCGGGGGCATTCAATCCCATGACCATTTGGCCGGCTTTTTCGCGGTTGGTCATGGCGTCGCACAGCGCATCGACGGCGCCAGTCATGCTCGTACCGCGATGGCGCCACACGGCTCTGTCTGTGACCATGGAGTACCGGCCGTCCAGGCGGCGGCATCTTTGCCAAAGTCCTGCCCGGTGAATGCCACCAGGTGGGCGTGGGCGCTCTCGGCCAGCAAGCCGCGGGCATCATCCAGGTAGGCGATCAGGGTACGCAGCCCCTCGTCGTCGCCGCAGCCGGCCTGAGCGCGGGCGATACATACCTCGAGAAACGCCTGCCGCTCCTGAAAATAATCGGCCTGGAAACCGGTGTGGGAAACCTGGTCTCGCAGCGACGGGACGGCGTGGAGCGTACGCAGGATGGGAATGGCGGCGGGATCGGCCAATCGTTCCATGCCCCAGCACACCGCCTCGACATAATAAAAGGTACCGCTGCGCCGGTCGCGCACGTCCTCCTCGGTGGCCGCGATCAGATCGACGACCCGAGCGAAGACGGGGAGCGCGCGCGCGTCGCCGGCCATGCCCAGGCTGTAGAGGAGGTAGACCACATCGGGCATCGCGCCCTGATCCGGCGGGTAGTTGGCGTGGCGGATCTGGTTGTCACGTACCGGGAGTTTCTCCCCCTGGAGGCAGGCATCAATCTCGTCGATCAGGACCGGTACAGCGGCGCGAGAGCCATAAAAGGCGAGGGCCTGGGCCAGGTGGATCCGGCGCAATCCCTCGGCCCCGATCAGCGCCGCTGCCAGATAGGGAACGATCCGATCCCCGGCGGTACAGATATCCACCAGGGGAATGCGCCCGGTGAAAATCTCGCCCATCTCCATATCGGAGTACGCGTAGAGCGGCCGCGCGCCATCAAGTGCGTCGACCAGTGCGCGGAGGTCGTCATCAGTGTAGACGGGGGGATCGGTGGGGCCGGCCAGATGGCCCTCCGTGAGCAGTCCTGTGTCCACCAGCCGCCGCTGCAGCGCCGGCACCTCGATCGCGCGCGGGCGCACCCCCTCCCGTACGGACTGCACGGCGGCGAGAGCCGCTACCCCGCCCAGATTCTCCATGTCTGCCTGCATCCGGATCGCCGGGAGCGCGTCGTGGGTGGCGGATATGGCCTTCCCGGCGATGATCAACCCTTCCAATCCACGCGGGATAAGCGCTCGATACGGGATCTCTATCTCTAGGTTGGGCGGGATCAGACCCATGCGGACCCAGGGCGAGGTGCTGGGCCCTTTCACGTCGTGGTTGCTGTAATGGATGTTGACCACGTCCGCCCAGTGCCGCATCACCAATTGATCGGTATGCGTCAGCACCACCTCGGCCAGGATGTGGCGCGATTCGCGTGGGGCCAGGTAGACGCCGTGGTCGTGGACCTCGCTACCCCGGCGTCGCCCGGCGAGAATGGCACGGGTGTAGTCCACCACATTGGAAATCTGTACGCCGCTGGTGAAGTTGTTGCGAGTCCGGCCCGGCGTGGTGAACTGAGCCAGCGAGTACCACATGGTGGAATTATCCCGCCCAGACCCGTACACAAACTCGGCCCCGGCAAAGGCCGCCAGGTCGCCATCTCCCGTGGCATCGATCACCACCTCCGCCATGATCGCGACCGGCCCCCAACGCGTCGCCGCGACCACACCCCGTACTCGGTTCCCCTCCAGCACCGTGCCGTGCGCGATCGCCTCCCAGAAAACGTCGACCCCTGCTCCCATCGCTTCCCGCAGCAGCGCATACATCTTGGCCTCGATGTTCCAGGTTGCCTTGGTGTGCCGTAGGGTGCGATGCACCTCATCGGCCAGGGCCTCCACGCCGGCCGAGAAGGCCACATGTCGGCCATACCAGTAGCTATGGACCCCGCCGATGGTTCCGGTCCCGCCCAGGCCGGGATTCATCTCCAGCAGGACCGTGCTCACCCCCTCGTGCGCCGCGGTGGCGGCGGCAACGGCGCCGCTGGCGCCCCCGCCCACTACCAGCACGTCGGCCTCCCGCAGGATTGGTATCGCCATCTCGGGCACCGAAACTCGGACGTAGGGGCGGCCGGCCTGGGGACTCTCAAGCTCCCTGACCGCGAAAGAGCTGGTTCCAACCGGCTCTTTCGCGGCTGGCCTCGCTTCCGCCACCCCACCGGACGCCACCCGCGTCGCGATAGTAGCCGCGACTTCCTCTCCCATCTCAGCAGCACGCACCGGGTCGCGAAAGGTGGAGGGAACGATCACGCGCGCAGCTTCATTCAGGCACCAGAGCCCGGGGAGTGGACCGATATAGGGATCGTCACCCGGCCCTTTCAGGCGGCCGGTCTGGGGGCCCGAGAGCTCGAAGGAGGCGAAGCCCAGGACAGCCTCACCAAAGGCGGGAACCTGAGCGATCAGGAAAGCCGCGAGCGACATGGACGTGTCTCGCGCCTGTATCTCGCGTCGCATATATCCCGCCGGTCCGACCTCGGCCGGCAGATCGAGTTCGAAGCTCACGAAGACATGCTGATCGCCGTGATAGCCGGGATGTATGGTCACGCAATTGCCGGCCACGCCGAGCTGTGGCGGGATGGGGACCGTCGACGCCTCCAGCGGCCCGACCCGGTCGAACTCCAGGGTTCGGGAGTAGCGGGCAGAGTGCGGGAGAGTCTCAAAGTGTCCCCCGGCCAGACGAGCGACCAGTGCGGTCTCGGTGGCGTCGATCACGGTCGAGGCGGCAATGACCTGTCTGCCGGACTTGTTCCCGATCACCACCCCCTCGATCCCTTCGGCCCCCCGTTGCAGGGCCACGGGCAGACTCGCATAGAGGAGGCCAATGTCATGGGCCAGTAACAGATCCTCCAGGGCGAGCTTGAGGGCATCCATCGGGAGCGGAATTGCGCCGGCCGTTTGCTCGATCTCCAGGCCTTCCAGCAGAGAGGGCCAGAGATCGCCGCCGGCGGGCAAGGTGATCCAGGGACGAAGGGTTGCCGCGATCTCACGGCCGAGGTAGGTGCGCGGCTCGATCACCATGCTGCGATATCCTGCCTGCTGCAACCGTAAGGCGGCGGCCACGCCGGCCAGGGACCCGCCGATCACGGCCACCTCGACCTCGCGGAGAACGGGCAGGGTTCGGGAGCCAAGGCGAAGGTTCATGGTCGCCTGCCTGCTACCAGCGTTCTCGCCGGACGGGCAAACGCCGAGAGGTACGGTTCCTGCGCCTGCCACATCTCGTCGAACAGACCCGCTATTTCCGCCGGCGAGCACACCGCGGCGCTCAGTGGGTCGAGCTGGAGCGCGTACCGCGCTGCCTCCCAGTCCCGGTTCAACAGCGCATCGACCATCAGGGTATGGACCGCCATGTGGCTCCGATTGAGTGCCGCCAGTTGCTCGGGCAACGGCCCCCAGTGGCAGGGCTGCACCCCATTGCGATCCACCAGACAGGCAACCTCGACACAGCCATCGGGAAGATTGTCGATCAAGCCCGTGTTTCGCACATTTCCATAGATGACCTGCAATCGATTCAGAATCATGGCCTCGACAATCCGTGAGCCGTACTCGTCGCTTCGTCGCCGCGGAATCTCTCGCTCGCCGGTGAGCATCTGGCCGATGTGGTGATCCCCCTCCGCCCGCCAGGTCAACCAGTTGCGGGCGTAAAAGCCGGACTCGCCGCGATAGCCGGGACGTGTGTACCGCTCAATCAGATCGGTTCGCTTCCTATAATACGGCACGTACTCCGAGAAGTGGCCGCTGGTCTCCGTCACAAACGCGCCCAACAGAGCGACGGACACGATACAGTTGGGGAGGACTTGATCCTCCGCTCCCTGGTCGACCTCCAGAGCGCGGTCCAAACGAAAAAGCCTGGAGTCTAGCCATGGAGCCAATCTTGTTCCCTTCCGATTTCCTCTGGGGTGCCGCGACCGCCTCGTATCAGATCGAGGGAGCGGTGCGCGAAGGAGGCCGGGGCGAGAGCATCTGGGATCGGTTCTGCGCCACGCCGGGAAAGGTCCGTAACGGCGAGAGCGGGGCCGTCGCGGACGACTTCTACCACCGGTATCGCGACGACATCGCCCTGATGCGTCAGCTCGGTCTGGACGCCTTTCGCTTCTCCATCGCCTGGCCTCGCATCCTGCCGGCAGGACGCGGCCGGGTCAATCAGGAGGGCCTCGATTTCTACGACCGGCTGGTCGACGAGTTGCTCGCCGGTGGCATTGAGCCCTTTGGCACCCTCTACCACTGGGACCTGCCCCAGCCGCTGGAGGATCAGGGCGGCTGGACCAACCGCGACACCTGCCAGGCGTTCGTGGAGTACGTCGAGGTGGTGGTCCAGCGCCTGGGAGATCGGGTCCACAACTGGATCACGCACAACGAGCCGTGGGTTGCCGCGACGCTGGGCTATGGCAGCGGCGAGCATGCGCCGGGTCGCGTCGAGGGGCCGGCCGGGGCGCTGCTGGCGGCCCACCATTTGCTGCTCTCCCACGGCCTGGCTGTCCCCGTCATCCGGCGCGAGAGCCCCGGCGCACAGGTCGGTATCACGCTCAATCTCACGCCGGTCTATCCGGCCAGCGATGCCTCGGAGGATGCCGAGGCGGCGCAGGTCAGCGATGGCCGTGCTAACCGCTGGTTCCTCGACCCCCTGTTTCGGGGCGCCTATCCGGCCGATATCGTCGCGCTGCGCGGTGGCGAGATGCCCTCGGTTCAGGACGGCGACCTCGACATCATCTCCCAGCCCATCGACTTCCTGGGCGTCAACAACTACAGCCGCGCGGTGGTGCGAGCCGGCGCGGACCCAGCCCGGCCCATCCAGATTCGTCCGGAGGGAGCGGCGTACACCGCCATGGACTGGGAGGTGTGCCCGGAGGGGTTCCACGACCTACTGGTCCGGCTGCACCGGGACTACGCGCCGGCTCGCCTCTACGTCACGGAGAACGGCGCGGCCTTCAACGATGTCCCAGGGCACGACGGCGCGGTGAACGATCCGGAGCGGCAGTCCTACCTGGCGAGCTACCTGGCGGCAGCAGGCCGCGCCATCGAGGAGGGCGTTCCTCTGGCCGGCTACTTCGTCTGGTCATTCCTGGACAACTTCGAATGGGCCTTCGGCTACAGCAAACGCTTCGGCATCGCGTATGTCGAGTACCCCACTCTGGAGCGCATTCCCAAAGGAAGCTTCCACTGGTACCGCGAATTCATCGCGCGGCAGCATTCCAGCCGGCAGGCTCCGAATAGAGACGCGACCACCGGAAGTCCTTGAGCCGTCTCTCCGTGTCGCCGGAATTGGCTCCCTTCAACCAGACGATCCTCCCACGTATGGGCCTCAAGGTCTGAGTGGGATATCAGACGAAAGCACGTTCGGATCGGAATAGCCGTGTTCATGCAGAAGCATCACGACGGACTTGGTTGCAAGTTCCGGGTGGGCCGAGGGCCCAATCATCACACAAAAGATCGGAAGCCGGCCCGTATAGCTCGCATGTGACGAAGGGAGTATTAGTTCCACGTACGGGATGATAAGGCTCCCTCTAGTCCGGAAGTGACGGGAGGGCATATCTGCTGCCCCTGCGGCAGACCCGGCACTATAGACGATACGCCATTCATCCTCCTCCTTGAACTTTGGGTGCTTGAAACAAAAGAGGCATTCCGACACCGCCTCCTGGCAGAGATCGAGGCTCCCTGGCACGGACGCGACCGCTGTTTTCAGTCCTGCATCGCTCTCAAGTTCGTCCAACTGCCGAATGATGGGCCTAATCAAAGAACGGATGCAGTCTTCCTGCTGTTCGCGGTCATAAATGATCTTCCGTAGAACGACTGGAGTTGTTGATCCCTCAAGCCACGACGGGGTATAGAAGCCGACGGCGTATCCTCCGCTTGATCCGGCGTAACCCCGCCACTGACTCAACAGATCCTCTTCGGTGCAGAAGCACACGACCCACACATCAGACTCCGTCGGCGTGGAGTCAAGTAGAGTTTGCCAGTCCCTCAAGAACCGTCGACTCGCTTCACCTCTACCTCGTACCGGCTCCTCCCGCAAAACGTCTTGTATAACGCTTCGGGCGTAAGTCAGTTCCGTGGCGTCGTTCAGATAAGAGGCGTGAGAGGCATGGAGTTGCTGGCTGCGGATGATACCTTCCAACCCTCCTGCTGTTGTGTAGTGGTGGAGAACGACTGGCGGGTCACGGTGAACGTTGTCCCAGTTAGCCGTCCACTGACTCACTGCCTCGTTCACAGGCCGTCGGAATGCGAGCCATCCATTCGTGGAGCTATCTTCTGCTGAACGCCTTTCACGGTTGCTTGTGAGTCAGGAACCAAGCGTCAATGAGGCGTAGATAGCTTCTCTTTGAGGCGCTGGGCCGCGCGGACTCCTTCATACTCTAGACGCACTAGGGAATTGCCCATCGTGAGTTGCGCCTTCGCAAAGCCCTGGCGCTCGAGCCGACTGGCCAGAGCGTGTGCCTCGCCCGCATCGAATGGCCAGTGAAGTCGCTCGTAGACCACATCCGCGGACACGAAGTTCTTGTGCTTCCTGACGCTGTCATCCTCCAGTGCGTCGAGCACACCAACCAGGAATAGTTCGTCCTTCTGTCCTCCTGGCACGCTGCCCTTGGTCTCTCTCCACCCTCGGTCGGTCAGTTGCACGAGACTTCCCCCTCGTACTTCGATCAAGCCACGGTTTGAGAGTTCCTGCAATGCACCATCCCAGGAAATCACGTCTACAGGGTTGGCATCGCTCAACATAGTGAGTCTCAGCCCCATCAGCCCCACGGGACGGTACTTGGCATCCTCGTTTCGGGACTGCCAGCGGACCAGTTCGTCGAGAATTCTATCAACCCACGGGTTATCGCTCACCGTCACCTCCAAATATTGGCTCGTGGTTCATTCTAGCGGGCCACATTCATGATGCCTACTCCAATCACTTCTCACCAATGAAACTGCCGCTCCAGGAACCGCTCGCTGAAGTGCAGGATGATGGGCGAGCCGTGTGGACAGACCGCGGGGGAGCTGGTATCGGCCAACAGCTCGATCAATTCGCGGCACTGCACGATGGTCAGCGACCGGCCTCGCCTGGTTGCGGCGCGGCAGGCCACCGAGGTCAGCAGGCGATGCTGCCAGTCTGAGTCGTCGTTGGCGGCATGGTCCAGCAGATCCTCGACCACACCGAGCAGGTCGGCGGTCTCGGGGAGCACGGGGATGCTGCGGACCAGAAAGGAGTGGCCGCCGAACCATTGGCAGGAGAAGCCGAGCGCGGCCAGTTCCGCCAGGCGCGGTTCGAGCCGCGCCATCTGATGCGCGTCCACCTCGATGTGCAACGGCTCCAGCAGCAGCTGTCCGGCGCGACCCTCACCATGCTGGCGAAGCAGCAACTCATAGATGGCACGCTCGTGGGCGCGATGCTGGTCCACCAGATAGAGCCCGCGTTGATCCTCCACCATGATCAGCGATCCGTGTACCTGGCCACGCACCTGCATCTCGCGCAGGCGCTGTCCGCTGGTGATCTCCCACTCCGGCCCGGTCTCGGCGATCATGTGCGGCAGTTCGAACTGCTGTGGGCCCACCGCAAAGCTGAGGTCGGAGGGGGGCATGGCCAGATTCCGCCCTAACACGTCGCGCATGGCTCCCTTCAGGGCAGCGCCCAGCGCGGCCTCATCGCGTATCTTGACCTCGGCCTTGCTGGGGTGGACGTTCACGTCGAGGTGCGAACGCGGCACCGTGAGGGAGAGCACGGCCAGGGGATGGCGGCCGCGGGGCAGCAGGGGGCGGTAGCCTTCCTCAAAGGCGCCGAGCAGGGCGCGGCTCTGCACGCAACGCTGGTTGACCAGGAGCACCACGTGACGCCGGCTGCTGCGGGTGGCATGCCGGCCGCTGACGAAACCCGTCCATTCAGCATCGCCGTCGACGATGGAGCCAATGGGCAGCATGGTCCCGGCCACGGCCGCGCCAAACACCTCGCCGATAGTCTGTTCCAGACCCAGGCCAGAGGTGTGCAGTGAGGCATGGCCATCGAGCGACAGGTGGAAGCGGACGTGCGGATGGGCCAGCGTGTACCGGCGGACCAACTGGCTGATCTGGGCCGATTCAGCACGGGCGTTGCTGATGAATTTGAGGCGCGCCGGCGTGTTCGCAAAGAGATGGCGCACGGTGACCGTGGCGCCCGGCGAACGGGCCGCGTAGCTCCGGGCGGTGTGCTCGCCATAGCGAAGATCGAGCCGTACACCCATGGGCGTGCCGGCACACGCGGTGAGCAAGGAGAACTCTGACACCGCGGCGATGGAGGGCAGTGCCTCGCCCCGAAACCCCAGGCTGCGAATGTCCATCAGGTCGCCGGCCTGGCGGATCTTACTGGTGGCGTGGTGGCGCACCGCCAGCTCGACCTGTTCGGCGGCTATGCCGGCGCCATCGTCCGCAACCCGAATGGAGCGGAGGCCGCCGCCTCGCACCTCGATGCGGATCTCACCGGCGCCTGCGTCCAGCGCGTTATCCAGCAGCTCACGAACCACCGAAACCGGCCGTTCAATCACCTCGCCGGCGGCGATCCGCTCCACCACGTCGGGAGGCAGGACCTGAATGGTGATGGACGCAGCCGGCTGGCCGGCGACCTGCGGGGAGCGGACGGGAGAGCCCTGGACCACCCTGGTTAGCCTCCGGAATACAGGATGCGCCCACAGTTGGTGCAGGTGACCAGCGCCCCAGAGCGGGCGTGCTGCACGTCTTTCGTTGGAATAACCACCCGGCACCACTGGCACACGCCGCCGGTAACCACCGAGATGGCGTGCCCCGAATTGGCGCGAAGCCGTTGATAGAGATAGGCGGAACGCGGGTCCAGCTCGGCGGCCAGCGGCTCGCGCCTGCTGCGAAGGTCCTGGATAGCTTCGATGGTCTCGCTGATCTGCTGGTCCCGAGCCGGGCGAGCAGCGTCCCATTGCGCCCGGCGAGCGGTGGTTTGCTGTCCCTCGGTCCGCACCTGTTCCTGCAGCGTTTCCAACTGTTGCATGGCGTCCAGCAGACGGTCCTCCACCTCCGAGCGCTGCGCGCCGTAGTGCTCCAGCTCCCGTTGCAGTGAGCCAATCTCGCGGGAGTCGACGATCGTGCCGCCGTAGAGTCGCGCGTGATCGCGCGTGATCTTCGCTTGCAGGTCGGCGAGCAGACCCTCCAGCGTGCGTTGCTCGGTAGCGGCGGCCGCTTCTCGCACGCGCAGCGTTTCCAGGCGGGCTTCAGCCGCGTCCAGCTCGGCATTTCGTTGTTGCTGGAGGCGTACCTCCAGCAAGGTGGCTTCGCGCTGCTCCAACTCCGCGTCCACTTGTTCCAACCGGAAGAGCGTGGTGGCTACCGCCATACTGCTATCTCCTTTATATGTACCGCCAGTATAGCGAGCAGTGGCCCTCTGACCGGTGCAGCGGACGCAACCAGGTCATCGAGCCGTGGAACGGCGCGTAAGCGTCTGTTCAGACAAAGTTCCACCAGTGGCAACCGCGGGGAAATCTTTCCTGGGTAGGCTGATTCTGTCAGTACTGGCACAGTCGCGCTCCATCTATCAACAAAGGAGAGAACACGATGCGCGTTACGTCCCTGGCAGCCACGGCAATAGCCTGTGGAACCCTGCTGGCCTCGCTCTCGACCGGCGCCCTGGCACAGACGGCGACTGGTACGTCCACCACGGCGCCGGCCAAACCCCGTCTGACCGTATCCTGCGGCAAGATCACCGCGATCACCGCGAATCAGCTCAGCATCACACCGGACAGTGGCGCCGCCAGGAGCATTACCGTGGGCGATGCCACCCGCTACCTGGCACGAAGCCTTGATGCCGCCCGCCACGGCTTGCACGAGGGCGATTACGCTCGTGCCGCCACCACGGCAGTCGGCGGCGCCGCTCGTGTCGTCGAGTGGGGCGAGGTTGACTTCTGTGGCCTTGACAAGAACGGTGACCAGCGATTTGTGGGCAGCGTGCTGTCCTCGACGCCCAACAGTGTCACTTTTCAGGATCGGGCCGGTGATGCCATCACCACGAACTTCACCCAGGCCACCAAATTCTACGTGGATGGCATGCTGGTCCAGAACCCGCCTGCCCTTATCAAGGGTAAAGTGGTGCGCGTGCTGGCCCATCGGGAGAGCGACAACAGTCTGAACGCTCTGACGGTCGCGATCGGCCGGGCCATACCCACCACCAATGAGCGTCTGAAGGGCAGCGTGCTCTCCTCCACCGGTAACTCGGTGACCTTCCAGGACCTCGGCCAGGATGCGGTCACGGTGAACCTCACCCCGGCCACCAAATTCTTCGTGGCCGGCAAGCGGGTGCGGAACCCGCCCGCCTTTACCAGCGGTGAGAAGATTCACGTCCTCGCCCACCTGGAGACCGACAAGTCCCTCAACGCGCTGGTCGTGGCGGTTCCCGCCTCGTAACAGACGGCGTTATCACTGGAGAGCCTCGGGACGGGAACGTCCCGAGGCTCTCCTCGTGTGGTCGGCTTCTCTGATTTCTCACTATGCAGCGTGCCCCCCCCTCCCCCAACCCTTCCCCCTCGCGGGTTCATGAATGGACAGTGTGGTGAGGAAATGTCGGCGCCTCGACGCACCCTCACCCCTCGGCCCCCTCTCCCGCCCGCGGGAGAGGGGGAGGTCCTCGGGCACGCTGATGGCGCAAGACTCCACGTCTTTCGTGGGTGAGGGGACGTTGCTACGGGCAAGCTGGTGGCGCGAACTCCCCTCTCCCGCGGGCGGGAGAGGGGCTGGGGGTGAGGGTGTGATGCCGGCACCTGGATTGCATTTCGACGCACACGGTGATTTGGCACCGAAACGGGAGCCATACACGGTTCAGGACAATCCGACGTCTCGAAACTGTCCATTCATGAACCTCCGGGGGGGAGGGGAGCCACCACGGGAGGCGGTGTCTCGAAAAGTAGGCACGTCACATACCGACACCGCTCCTATTACCCACCACCCTCCAAGCGCGCCCCCATCCCCCCGCGAGGGGGCCGGGGGCCGCCGGGGGGAGGGGGGCGCGCCAGGGCGGACGCTCCTCCCATACTCGATGCCGTGAGTGACTACACGGCGCGGGGGATACTCCGCCGTTAGGGGGCACAGGCAGTGCTGGCCGGGGCACAGGGCGCCGTAGGCTACCCCAGCCCGAGAGCCGCTTCAGTCAACCGTCTCGGATTTCATCTCAGTCTGGAGACACGCCCAGCCAGGAGCCACCCGGACACCAGGCCGAGTTCGGCGACGGCGTCGAGGACGTACACCGGGCCAAGCACCCCCCGCCGGTAGTACACCAGGTCGATGGCAGTCAGGCCGAGAGCGCTTCCCACCCCCAGCATGCGTATCTCGGGCGCGACCCGGCGACGTAGCCCCGCCAGGGCGAGCACGCCACCGATGACGGTAATAAGCGCCCCAACGGTTTGTACCAGCCAGAGGTCCCGCTTGGGACCGGTAATGAGTTGAAAGGTCTTCATGCTGACGATGGGCAAGAATCCGGTCATGGCATAAAACAGCCCCTGTACCAGCGCCACGGTCCGCAGAGCGTCTTTACCTTGATCGTTGGAGGAAGGGGTATCGGGGTCCGAGGGCATATCTTGTCCGCTCCACAACCACCCGGCTGAGAGACTCCGACGAGTGGCGAGCCCGCGGCATGCCGCGGGCTCGCCAACCGCTACGACGCTTCGATCGCGCTTTCCTTGTTTGGCGCCGGAGTACCCGGCAGATGCAGGAAGCTGCGAACGTCCTTCACATGCTGAACCGCGCGCGCATCCTTGACCAGGGTATCGATGTCCGCCTGGTGCTTCAACTGACCGCGCAGTTCCACCACGCCGTCCACCACGTCGATATTGAGGTTGCCCTTGGGGACCCAGGCGCGGCGGAAGAGTTCGGTTTCCACCCGGTCCCGAATCGTATTATCATCCGGGTTCGGATTATCCGGCTGGTGGTTGCCGGCCTGCTGGCTGGCCGCTCCCGTGCCGGCGCCGGTCGAACTCGGCGCGCTAGACGCTTGCTCCTTCGCGCCTTCCACGGCGCTGGAGGCCTGATCCTTGACGGTTCCAGCCGTGCTGGAGGCCTGATCCTGAACGGTGCTGGCCACGTCGGTCGTTTGTTTCTTGACTGCACCCGCCGCGGTACTCGCCATGTTGGAGGCTTTGGACTGCACCTGCTGGGCGGTTTGCTTTGCAAACGAGCCGGCCTGGCTGGGGCTGAAGCTCGAGGACTTCGAGCCGCGTTTCGAATTGACGAGATACACGGCGCCGGCGCCTACCGCGCCGCCCAACAATAAAGCCATCTTTCCCATTACGGTCATCTCCTTTTCCCACGTTCTGAGCCACCCGGTATAGCCGAGCGATCTATATCTGTCTTGGGCAGGATTCGTGCCTGCCGTTGAGTGATGGAAGGTCTGCGTCGGATTAAGGCCGGCCTGGCTGAAGCGACGAGCGTTATCCGTTTGCTGGAGACCGCGACTGCTTTGCCTGCGTACTACCCGGACTGAGGTCGCAGGCTGAAGATCACCGGATAGAATTGAATGATACTCCCATGCTTGGTATGGGCACGGAGGGAATATGAAGCTGCACCTGACGTTTATCTGCCTCCTCTTCAGTACGCTTGCGCCGATCAGTACGTCTCGCGCTGCCGTTACTGCTGCCTCATCTCAGCCTCGGCTGGCGGCTCGATCCACGCGCCCCTTGCCAGTTCCCATTGGTCCTCCCATCGCACAGGATGTCCTGCAGGCCTCCGATCTCATCTTCAACGAGCAGCGTCCCTCCCGTGCGACGATCGGACCCATGCGGGCCATACGAGTCGCGCTCCAGTATCTTCCCGGACTCGATGCCCAGGCCTACATCGCCGCAACTCGCTTGGGCCGCGTGAGGCGTACGCGCAGTCCGATTCCGCCCTGGAGCAATCGTCGCGTGTGGATCGTCGCCGTCAGTGACGCCTCTACCCGAGGTGCGCCCTGTGCGCTACCTCCAACCGTTGGCTCACAGGAAATCGTGACGTATGAGGTTGTCGATGCGCGTTCCGCAGAACGGCTGTTCTACTTCTGTGGTGGATGAGCCGTGGGATAGAATGCCACCCGTGAACCCCGCTCCGCGCGATTCGTGCGCTCGGAGAGACACGGTGCATGCCAGCTTCAGGACTCGCGTATGACGACTGAAACGGAGCAGGTTCCTACCTTCGGGATCCTTCTCTATCGAAGTATGAAAGCTCGACTAGACTGCATTGGTAACGCATGCTAGCATGGCCACAAGAGGAATCATCATGACTGTTCTGCAAGCGTACAGACGAGCCATCGAGTCGAACGCGCCAGAGCAAGACATTGCAGACCGTTTGTATGCGGGCGTCAAAGAGGTGCTTGACGAGGGTACAGACCCGAACAGCGTGCTTGCAGTCCTCCACGATTTCTTTCTGACGGCCGATGCTGAGGGGCACGAGATCGAGCGTGACGCCATTGCGGAAGTGATGGACTGCGTTGCTGGCTGGACCAGCGAGCGGGCGATGCTGCAGGCCGGCTGAAGCACCTCGAGATCGCGCCTGCTTGGCGAGGACGAAGCGCATTGGGCAGTTGGCGCGTATGCCCAGTCCGCTCCCGTCATGGGGGCACTGGTCGCGGGCAGAAGCTACTTCATTATCGTGTCACCGCCGCCGCCCTTGCTCACAAAGACATGGGGTACCGAGGGCTCGGGAAGCTTCGGTGGCGGCGGGTTCTTTTTCGGCTGATCGTCTTTTGCCATCAGACAACTCTTTCTGTTAGTCACCGATTGCGGGTGAGAAGCTGGAGGATGTCGACCTCGCCCGTCAGGACGGCGCCGATGAACGAGCCGATGAGACCGGTGACCAGAATAAGTACCGCTTCGGCGAACGACCCAAAGATCCAGACACCGCCGAACACCAGGCCGACGATCAAGCCAATATATTTGCCGGTGAGTTGCACCACTGTCTCCTTTATCAATGCACGCGAATGGGAGTGCCGGGCGGAGCCACGGCGACGCGGACGCCGACATGCTCCACCGGTGTACCGAGGGTTTCTTGCAAGCGGGTGCGAATGGCCGACTCCACGCTCTGCCCGATCGCGGCTGCATCGGTGAAGGGGGCGGCGGTCAGATTGCACTGCACGCGGAGGTCCGCCTGTCGCCGGTCCAGCTGACAGGTAGCCTCATTCACATCGACAACGGCGCGGGCAGCTCCCTCCGCAACCGTGCGCAGCGTGCTATACGAGATCGTCACCTTGCCGTCGCGCGATTCACTGACAGTGTAGACCCGCTCTCGCCGCCGTCCTGGAGTGAGCTCGACCAGCAGGAGGAACAGGGCGATGAGCCCGACGACCGCCGCGATGGCGATGATTAGGATTTGCCTGGTTTGCGGATGCACGTTCCGCAAATCGGTCAGGGCATTGTGCAGCGGTGCGTAGCTGATCGCCTGGTCCACGGTTGTGATGGGCAACAGGGTGCTGGTGACGGCGACCGTGCCAACGGCAGTAGCGAGAATTAGCAGGAGCAACAGAATCGCCAGGATGCGGTTCAGGATGGTCACGAGCGACCTTTCCAGCTCGACACCCGCTCCGCCAGGCGCATGTCGTCGATCCACAGATTGATTGGCTGTGCCGGCGTATCCACCTCGGCGCGGACGCGAGCACGAACTGCCTCGCGGATCCGATGGGCCAGCGGGTGAACAGGCTCCTCGGCCACGATTACATGCAGGTTCACGGCGATATGATCCGGCTGTCGCTCAACGCCCACACCGAGCACGGCACGGTTGCGCCCGTAGGTCGCCTCGACGTACCCAACGCCCGGACTCAGGTCCAGGACACCGGGTACGTCGAGCGCGGCGGCGCGGATGGCTTCGGCGAGAAGGATCATAGCATCGGCGCCAGGTGTCGTATTCTCCGTCACCCCGCTCCTCTAGCTCTGACCCGAACCCGGCCGGGCCGGTTGCTGCTCGGGGAAGAAGACGTCGCTCACCTCGACGTTGACGGCGCGTGTGGTCAGGCCGGTCAGGGTCTGTAGTCGGTCGGAGATGTTCCGGCGCAGGGCTTCCACGACCTGGGGGATGCGTGCCCCGTAATCGACGACGATGTTGAGGTTGACAATTGCTTCCTCGTTCCCCACCTCAACCGCGACACCCTGGGTGGAGGGTTGGTTGGTGCTGCCCCCGGGCAGCGCTCCCGTGACCGAACTGAGCGCACCGCTCAGCGTGCCGCCCATGCCTCCACTTCCCATGCCGTGGATGCCGCCGATTTCCTGAGCGGCGGCGGCGACGATCTTGGCAACGACCACGTTGTCGATGGTGGTCGTTCCCTCGTCACTCATTCTTGTTGCCTGACGCTGTGTGGTCGCCGATATCTCAGTAGCCATGCTATCCCTCTCTCCCTACCGTCTGTCGAGATTGTGCTTGAGACGGAATGCGATCCGCCGAGACGTGGATCCTAGGTGGCGAATAGTCCGCCAACACCGACGTCTCTATCAGGTAAACGTCGCACCGTCGAAAAAGGTGATGGTATTCGTGCTTCGAGGCTGATGACACAGCGCACGATAGACTGAGCGGCGAGGGGGCAGACGCGATGCAGATCGACGACCGAGGCCAGAGGCGTCCAGAGGCCGGCGCGGACCTCATCGCCCGGGCGCGCCACGACCGTGCCGCCTTCGCCGACCTGTACGACCTCTATGTCCGGCGCGTGTACGCCTTCTGTCTGGCGCGGAGCCAGACGCACGAGGAGGCGGAGGATCTGACCGCCCAGACCTTTGAGCGGGCGCTCGTTGCCATCAGAACGTATCAGGATCGTGGCCGGCCCTTCTCCTCCTGGCTCCTGCGCATCGCCGCCAATGCAATCATCGACCGAGCACGTAAGAGGAACCGGGAGATAACGCCCGGAGCGGCATCGGGCCACCAGGACGCGGGACTCGCGGATGCGGATGGCTGGGTCGAACAGTGGGAGCAGGCGATCTGGCTTCAGACACATCTCGAGAGGCTGCCGCCGAACCAGCAGCAGGTGCTCCATTTGCGGTTTTTCGAGGATTGCAGTCTTCGTGAAATCGCAGAGCAGATGGAGCGCAGTGAAGACGCCATCAAACAGCTGTTGCGCCGGGCGCTCACTGGGCTGCGCGCCAGCCTCCGGGTGGAGGCGATGACCGATGGCTGACGAGCAGGACCCGCGACGGCTTGACGCGCCGGAATCCGATGAAGACCTTGCCCGACTGATCGCCACCCTTGCTCCTCTGATCGCGGAGCAGCAGCGCGTCGAGGGTGTCGAACCAGATCTGGCCTTCATCGAAGCCCTTCGCGGTCAATTGACGGCGACAGAGGCGGAGCCAGATCCAGACTTCATGCGCCGCCTGCGGGAACATTTACTCGGCGGAATCAGTGCACATCCACCGACGCGAGAACAGGCGCTTCACTGGACACCCGCAGTGATCGGCATCGCCGCTCTCCTTCTCATCGGCATTCTCGCGACCATGGCGGTGGTCTCTCCGCAGCTTCTCACGGTGGCGCTGGCTGGCGTGGCAGTGGTGATCGTGCTGGTTATTCGCATGCGCCTACGGCTGTAAACCAGTCAAGCCCCCAGCATGGCAAGCAGTGTCGAGATAGCGAGATGGTGCGGTATGACGGAATCGAGCTGGAGTATTTCTATTTACCTGTAATGGCTTGGAGCCAGCTCCTGGCTCGGCCAGCACTGCGCGCCCACCAGCGACTTCGAAGTGAGGTTGTAGCGTTTCCTGCTTGCTCTAGCAGGAGGCTGGCTCCAACGCTTCATCTGCCCGGTGTTCACGGCCGCTGTCATCGTCACCGAGGATGGCCGGATTGGCGGCTTCTCGTACAGTGTGAGCCACGGGTACGCCTGGGACGTCTACGCCTGGACGGTGAAATCGTCGGGGAAACGGTAATGGAAGCGTGGCCCGGTCTCCTAGCGAACGTATCGCCACGCTGCCGTACCACCCTGCGTCGTCGCCAGGTACAGGGCGACCGCGGCCAGGATGACGGCGAGGTCGGTCCAGCCGTGACCATGCAGGTGGACGATACGGCGTCCGACGGCCAGGAGACCAGTGGCGATGCTGGCCGCAATCCCCCCATTAATGACCATCTCCAGCAAAAGACCACCCCGTGCCGGTTGCCAGCGTGTGGGCAGCGGCTCGCGCGCGTTGAGCCGCCGCAGCCCCAGGTAGCCGATCAGGCCCAGCCCCAGCAGCAGGCCGCCCTGGACTGCTAATTTCGTAAAGCGTCCCATCAGATGCTCCACTGGCAAGCCGATCAGCGCACCGAGTCCGATCAAGAGCACCTCCCAGACGAGGAGGGCCGGAATGGCGCCCAGCAAGAAGGTTCGCAGCTCTACCTGGGCAGCGCCCGACACCAGCGTGGCATAGGGACGCACGCCCGGCACCATGCGGGCCAGGCCGATGCTCACGGAGCCGGCGCTGGCCAGACGCGTCTGCGCACGATCGTACACCTCGGCGGCACCAACTCGCTCTGCAATGGCGCGCAGGCCGGTCTGGCCCAGCTTCCGCGCCCATAGATAGCCGGCGATCATCCCAGCGATCATTGTTGCGGTTGCGACCGGCACAAAAATCCAGGGCACAAGTGAACCGTCGGCGATCAGCAGGCCAGCCACCAGGAGCAGCACCTCATTCGGCACCAGCGGCAGTGGGATACCGGCCTCATCGACAAAGAGCAGACCGCACAGCACGAGAATCGCGACGGTGCCGTGCAAGCCCTGTAAGACACTCATTTCACCTACTCCTACGCACGACTACCCACAACCCACTGTAGTGTAGCGCGGTCCGAGTGCTCCCATGCCCACGCTTGCTCCGGTACGGCGGGCATTTGTCGCTCATGCTCCCAGATGGTATCTTGCTGCAACCAGGGAAGCGGCTGAGACGCTTTCGGCACCGGCTCCTGATTCCGCTGGCCCTGGCCGTATTGCCGTCGATTACTGCAATTGGGAGGTACACCAGGATGCACGAATCAGAGCAGCCCAATGTGCCAATCTGGGCAGCCGCCAGGGCGCAGAAGCACAACGATATTTTGCGTGAGGTTGCCAGGTCGCTGGACACCACAGAGCGAGAGCGCGCCCTGCGTCCGCTGGACAAGCTCACCGAACGCGATCTGGAAGCCGAGCAACTTCGGCTTGAAGAGTGGCTTCACCTCGGTACCATTACCGTCGAAGCCTTCCGTCGGCTGCGCGAAGTGGACTTCTATCTGGAGGCCATGCAGCAGCGGCGTGGGTACGGTCCGGCTCGCGAGGAGTGGCAGCGCGAATCGCAGAGCGAGTAAGGCGAGAAAGAAAAAACTGTCGCTGGCCGGGCGTAACAATCGGTGGCTTTGGGGACAACCGAGCGCCCGGCCAGGACAGCGATCAGACTCGCTCGATCGCGCCTCCTCTCTCGATCTATCTCTGCCAGTGCTCCTGTATCGACCGTTCGTGATTCCACCCTACACGGGCCGCGTTTATCGAGCGTTTATGGAGCGTTGGCTACGAACGTACAGCCCTGAGATGTGGAACGTATGGTGGTCGCGCACGGGAGTGGCCCGTGCGTACTTCATGAGCGGACAGTTCTGAGGGTGCGATACCCTCACCAAAACGCCAATCTGTGACACTCCCAGGCGCCAAAACGTTAAGACTACGAGATGCACGGTCGGGGAATCATCCCGTCCGGCGGTGGGGAACTGGTCTCTACGTATGGCGCATACCTATACCCTTGTTCTGTTCGGTCCCTTCGGCGTGGAACGCAACGGTCAGCGCCTGCCCACCGACAGCTGGCCGCGGCGCGCGCGCAGTCTGCTCTCCATGCTGGCCGTGGCGCCCGGCCGGCGCCTCTCACGCGATGAGATCGTGTATCGTCTGTGGCCCGAGACCACGCAGGAAGCCGGCGCCGCCAATGTGCGCTACGTGTTACACCGCTTGCGTGGGCTGCTCGCCTCGACCGGAAACGGCGAGGCGTTGCCCGTACTCTTCGAGCATGGCTGGGTGTCGTTGAACCTCGCGCATCACTGGATAATCGATCTGGATCGCTTTGAACGCCTGACAGACAGTGAGAACCTGACCGACCTGCAGGAGGCGGCAGCCCTCCACGCCGGTGAGCCGTTGATTGAAGATCGCTATGAGGACTGGGTGCTGCCGGTGCGCGAGCACACTGCCCGCCTCTTTCACCAACTCTGTCTGCGGCTGGCGGCGGCGCATCGCTCACGGGGCGACCTCGAGCAGACCACTATCTGGCTGGAACATGCGCTACGCAGCGATCCGCTGGATGAAGACGCGTTGCGGCTGCTGGTCCAGACTCTGGCCGGCGCCGGTCGGCGGAGCGATGCGCTGCGAGCCTTCCAGCGCTTTGCGCACCAGCTGCGCAACGACCTCGATCTAGAGCCGGACGCCAGTACGCTGGCACTGATACAGGAACTAAAGATGAGTCACGGCCGTGTGCCGCCAACGGTGGGGCCGCAGCCGCGGACCGTGGTTGCGCCACAGCCGGTGATCCCTCGATACCCGCTGTCCGCAACGGGACCGCTCATCGGACGTGAGGAGGAGTTGCGTGACGTACTTCGGCGGCTGGGAACGGCGCCGGACGCACGCTTCGTGTTGCTGGCCGGCGAGGCAGGGATGGGCAAGACCCGTCTGCTGGCCGAGATCGCCTCTCGGGCCCGAGCCAGGGGGGCCATCACGCTGGCGGCGGGCAGCTACGAGCAGGAGGGGCGCTTGCCCTATGGTCCCATCCACGACGCCCTGCTGGACTATGTTCGGGCCCAGCCAGACGAGGTGCTCCAGGTCCAACTGAACGGTCTGCTGCCCGAACTGAGCCGGGTCGTCCCCGAGCTACGGATCCGCTTGCCGGACATCCCCGACGGATGGAGCGGCGATGTCGAGAGCCGGCGCCTGCACTTCTTCACCGCGCTGTCGCAGGCACTGGAGCGCATCTGCCGCGACCAACCGCTCGTGCTCCTGCTGGACGACCTGCAGTGGGCCGACGATGCGACGCTTCAGTTGCTCCACTTTTTGCCGCGACAGATGGGCGCCACGCGCCTCCTCATCGCCGGCGCCTACCGCCCAGAGGATGTGCCGGCGGATAGTGCGCTCTCCCAGCTCATCGCTGCCTGGCAGCAGTCCGGCAATCTCATACCGCTGGCTGCGTTGGAGCAATCCGACATGGCTCTGCTGATCGACGATCGCCTGGGCGGTCCGCCCACCCCGAATCTGGTCCATCAACTCCAGGAGCGAAGCGCCGGGAATCCGCTGTTTGCCGTTCAGCTCCTGCGCCTGCTCCAGCAGGAAGGGCTGATACACCAGCGGCATGGCGCCTGGGAGCTTCCCGCCAGTGCAGCGCTGGAACGGCTGCCACCCGAAATTCATCAGGTTATCTCACGACGCGTACGCCGCCTCGATGCTCCCGCCCGTGAGCTTCTTACGCACGCGGCGGTACTCGGTCGCGAGTTCTCCTATGCCGCGCTCGAAGCACTGTGGGATGGACCGGCGAGCACCGTCTTTCCCTCGCTCGACACCGCCCAAGAACTCCGTTTGCTGGTGGAGACGGAGGCCGGCTATGCCTTCCGCCATCCACTCCTGTGGGAGGCACTCTACGGCCAGATTTCATCCCGCCGGCGGCCTGGGCTTCATGAGCGGGCTGGGCTGGCGCTGGAAGCGGTGTATGGCGAGGAGGCGCCGCGCTACGCCGCCGAGTTGGCGCGGCACTTTACCCTGGCCGGCCCCGGTTACGCCCCGCGCTCCTGCCGGTACCTTACCCAGGCCGGCGATAACGCGGCCCGGGTGTATGCCAACGAGGAAGCGCTGGCCCTCTACCGCCGAGCATTGGAAGTGGCCGGCACGACGCGAGAAGCAGCCGAACTACGCGAGAAGATCGGCCCCATACTGACCACCCTGGGTCGATATGACGAAGCCGTGATGGCGCTCGAGTTGGCCGCTCTGGCCTATGGAGAATCCGACCATCCGGAGGGACTGGCGCGGGTCGCCGCGCAGCTTGGCTGGGCACACTGGGCGAGCGGCGCCAACGAGGAGGGCCTCGCCCGCGTCGAGCAGGTGCTGCATGGAACAATGGTGGCAGCCTCGCCCGCGCTGGCCGCGCTCTACGGTGTGTGGTCCGTTCTGCTTGAGGGGGCATTGCGCTATGAGGAGGGCCTGGCAGCGGCCGAGCAGGCAGTAGCCACCGCTCGGGCCGTCGGCAACGAGCACCTGATCGCTCAGGCGGAGGGGCGCCAGGCGCTGCTCCTGGTCGCGCTCGATCGCTCCGCGGAGGCTCACCCCCTGCTGGAGCGGGCCGTGCCGCTCCTCGAGATGGAGCGTGATCTGCCCAATCTGAGTCGTGCGCTACGAACCCTCGCCGACCTCCACGCCGCCGAGGGCCGGCTCGACCTCGCTCTCCACTACCTGGAACGAGAGCTGGCAGTCGCTCAGCGCATGGGCGATCCGCAAAGTGTGACAGTTGCCGCGGTCGCCCTGGTCCGATCTGAGATTGCCGCCGCGCAGGTCGGCGCCGGCCTGGCCGCGCTCGACCAGGCGGTAGAGATGGATCGCCGGCTGGAGGCGATCCCTGCCTTGCTCAGTGCGCTGCTGGCTCGTGGCCGGCTCCTTCTGCTGCGTGGCGAGGCAGAGCACGGCATGCGCGACCTGGAGGAGGCGATCACGCTCTCCGCCCAGGCGAACGCCTACCGCGAGCAGTGGATGGCGATTCGACTGCTGGCCCAATGGAACCTCCGGACCGGACATCCGGAGCGCGCCATCGAGCGCCTGGAGCCGCTGCAGAGCGCCCCAGACCTCGATCCAGGGGCAGCCCACCTGTGGATACTGGCCGAAGCCTATCTTCAGCTGGACTACGTCGCGCGGGCCGGCCAACTGGCCGGCGCCGCCCTGGACCACACGACCCTGCCCGGCGTGCCCGCCTCGGCCATCGATCCGCTGCGCGTCCACGGCATGGTGCTCTCTCGCCGGCGCCGGTGGAAAGCAGCGGAGAGTGCGTTTGAGGAGGCGCTCCTGCTGGCTAGCGACAGCGGCAATCGCTACCACCAGGCACGGGTGCAGTACGAGTACGGACGCATGAATGCAAAGAAGGGGGATGTCGCGCGCGCCCAGGAACGGCTGACAGCGGCGCTGCAGGTCTTTACTGCATTGGACGCTCGACCGTACAGCGAACGCGCAACGCGGGCGCTGGCCGAACTGTCACTGACCTCCGCCGGCAGTCATCAGGGAATAGGTGAGCTTGCCAAGCTGGACCGCGACGAGGAACGGAGTATGGCCGAGGAGTGGCTCGCTGCCGAGACTCCATGGCCGCCGTACTGAGAGGTGGAGTTGTCCTGAGCGGCGAAGAACTCAAGACCGGTGACATAAGAGAATCGCGGATACCGCGGCAAAGGGGGCACACGCGGACATCCGTCTTGCACCGGCGTTACAGTGGGAGGGCACATGATGTGCTGGCCTGCGGGCCAGTCCCGGCCGCAAGGGACCGGGCTACTGGACGTAGACGGCACGAGGATGGGGTTACGGTTAGGTCGGCTAAAACGTGATCACTGAAACGGTGCCCGAGTTCTCATCGTCAACATAGACCGTGCCGGCGGCACGGTCGTGCGCTACCCCATCCGCACCGAGTAGGGTTGACACGGTGGTGATCGTGCGACCAGGCCGGAGATCGATCACCGAGACCGTATGGTCATGGTCTTTATCCGTGCCTGAATCGCCCTCTTCAGGCCATTTGTCTAGGTCCCCTCTCCCCATTCCGACGATGTTTGAGCAACTGCCTGTGGGTCATGCTAGGAACAGAGCCACGCAACAATGCGTGGCGCCGTTCTACCACATGGAGGAATCAACACATGGTGGCATCAACCAGCCAGAGCGGAAGCGCTCTACTTAACTTCTCGAATACCCTGGCCGACGCGGTCGAGACCGCCGGTCAGAGCGTTGTGGCCGTCAATGCTCGACAGCGGACCTCGTCCAGCGGCGTGCACTGGCAGGCGGGCGTGGTGGTGGCGGCCGACCACACCATCGAACGTGAAGACGGCATCACCGTTACCCTGCCGGATGGCCGCACGGTACCGGCCACCCTGGTGGGGCGAGACGCCGGTACCGACCTGGCGGTCCTCAAAATTGAGGGCGCGGGCGTACCGCCCGCCCAGTTGGGCGACAGCGCCACGCTTAAGATCGGACATGTCGTGCTGGCCGTGGCGCGGCCGGGCGACAGTGGCGTCAGCGCCAGTTGGGGCGCCATCAGCGCCCTGGGTGGCCCCTGGCGGACCTGGTCCGGTGGTCAGATCGATCAGCTCATCCGCCCGGACCTCACGCTCTATCCCGGCTTCTCGGGGGGCGCCTTGATCGATGCCCAGGGCCAGGTGGTCGGCATCGCCACCTCCGGGCTCGCTCGCTCGCTCAACCTGGCGATCCCGACCAGCACCGTGCATCGGGTGGTCGATCAACTGCTGAGCGGCGGTCGCGTCGCCCGCGGCTATCTGGGTCTGGCCATGCAGCCGGTCCAGATCCCGGATAGCTTGAAGAGCGCGCTGAGCATCACCAACCAGACCGGGCTGATCGTAGTCCACGTCGAAAACGGCGGGCCCGGCGAGCAGGCCGGTATGCTGGTGGGCGATATCGTGCTGGCGCTCAACGGCCACCCGATGGCGGACACCAACGATGTGCAGAGCGTGCTCGATCCCGACAGGGTGGGCCAGGCGCTGCCGGCACAGGTGATCCGTGGCGGTCTGCTCAAGGATCTCAGTCTTACCGTGGGCGAGCGCCCTCGTCGGGGGGAGTAACATGGCGACCGCGGTTCGCGAGATTCACGACTCCCTGGCCGAGGCTCTCAGCCAGACCGCCGAGACGCTGCGCCGCTCCACGGTCCACGTGCGCAGCGGTCGCCACGGTAGCGGCTCGGGGGTTATCTGGAGCGCCGGCGGGCTCATCATTACCAATGCCCATGTGGTGCGCGGCTCCAGCGCCACGGTCGAACTGTGGGATGGCCGGATCCTCGAGGCGGAGGTAACGGCGCGCGATCCGCGCCGCGATCTGGCGGCGCTTCAGCTTCATGCCGGCGATCTGCCGGTGGCGCCCATCGCCGATTCTGATACCCTGCGGGTCGGCCAGGTAGCCGTGGCCGTGGGCAATCCCCTCGGTCTTACCGGTGCCCTCACCGTCGGCATTATCCACGCCATCGCCCCGGCCGAAGGCCATGGCCGGCAGACCTGGGTGCAGGCCGACGTTCATCTGGCGCCCGGCAATTCGGGTGGTCCGCTGGCGGACGGACTGGGCCGGGTGATCGGCATCAACAGCATGACGGTCGGCAGCCTGGGGCTGGCCGTGCCCAGCAATGCGGTCGCCAGCTTCCTGCGCGAACGAGCCGCTCGCCCCCAGCTCGGCATAACGACGCAGCCGGTTACCGTATCGGTACTCAACGACTCAGTGTCTGGCCTGCTGGTTCTGGAGACCACGCCACATGGTGGGGCAGACCGCGCCGGCGTGATGCTGGGCGATATCGTGGTAGGCAGTGGGGGACATCGTTTCACGGACCCGCGACACCTGATCGACGTGCTTCAGTTGGGCGGGGAGCGAGACACGCTCCAGCTTGATATTCTGCGGGGCGGTCTCCTCCAGTCGGTATCGATTACCCTTTCGACCAGCGACGATACCAACAGCGTCGAGGAGGGCGTAGGAGTAGCGGCGTGACTCGAGTGCTCATCGCGGCCACCTCGTCGGTGGTGAGGGCCGGGCTGGAGGCCATTCTGGCCGCCAGTCCGGCCCTTCAGGTGGTGGGGAGCTCGGCCACGCCATCGATGCTGGCCCAGCAGACCGAGGCGCTGCGTCCGGATGTCGTGGTGGCCGTGCTGGAGCTGAGGGGAGACAGCCCGGTGTCGTCGCTGCTGGCGCTGGGCACCGAGACCGGGTTGCCGGCCCTGGTGCTGCTGACCGACGATCCGGACAGCGTGGAGTCGGTGGAAGCGCTGCGCTACGGCGCTCGGGCCGTGCTGCCTCATGACGCGCAACCAGCGGAAATCGTCGGCGCCCTCCATGCCGCTGCGGCCGGGCTCGTGGCACTGCACCTCGAGCACACCACCCCTCTGCTTCCCCACCTCACCGCGGTACGGCGCACTCTACCCACCGCACCGGGCGAAACGCTCACCCCACGTGAGATCGAAGTCCTCGGCATGCTGGCCGAGGGGACGGGCAACAAAGTCATTGCGCGTCGCCTCGGCATCTCGGAACACACGGTCAAGTTTCACGTTGGCTCGATCCTCGCCAAGCTCAACGCGTCCAGTCGCACCGAAGCAGTCACGCTGGGAGTGCGGCAGGGGTTGATTCTCTTGTAGCCGTTCCTCGGACGAGCTTTACTGCGTGGTAACCAACTTTCGGTATATCCGACGAATCATCTCACGCGCCCGGAACCCCCGACGCGGCGCTGCCGCAATCGTAGAGGGGCTGTACCGCATTCCCGGTCCCAATTCCTGGAGGCGTGAGCGCACCATAGGCGCTGGAGGAGACCGCGCTGCAATGGGTGGTCACCCAGGTGGTCAGGGCACTGGTGGCGTCACGCGTGCCCCCAAACCGGCCGCGGAATCCAAGCTGGCCTCTCGGGAACTCCCCGGCTCGCCTCAGGCAGGTCGGGGGGAGGGCCGAAACCTCCTCCTCGCCCCGAGATCAGGAAGTACCGCACGGTCCCCTTGGAGACCAGTGATGCCAGCTGCTTCACACTCACAATGTGGTCCCCGCCCATAAAACCGCCACGCCGGCCAGGGCGAAGCCAAGCAGCAACCAGCGGAGTGACCCGGTCTCCGTTGCTCGAATCACAGCCCAGGCGGCGAGGATCAGGGGCAGGACCAGGATGCTTTCCACCAGGTTACTTCGATCCACCAGCACGGCCACCGGGGTGATGGCCAGAGCCAGGGCGGAGAGGAGTCCAGCGGGACGGCCGAAGCTGCGCGCTACCAGCGAGTAGAGCAGCCAGACGGACAGGACTCCGGCGAGGGCCTCGGGAAGGAGCAGGCTGAGGCCGATAAAGCCGAAGAGCTTGACGCTGGCGGCCTGGACCCAGAACGCGACCGGTGGTTTGTCGACCGTGACGAAGGCGCCGGGGTCGAAGGCGACGAAGAAAAAGTTGTGCCAACTCTGCGTCATGCTCTTTACAGGCTGTCGCGTAATAGGCATTGCCGAGTCCAATACCGTCGAGCTGAAAGACGTTCAGAGCAGCAGGATGGCGCCAAGGGCAACGCGGTACCACGAGGCTACCATGACCACTGGGCGCACCAGGGTCGGTTTCCGCACGGCGGTAAGGGTCTTGCTGGACATGCATATTCCTCTCGATGGGGGATGAACGCCGGATGTCTTCTGCCCCGCAGCGACTCGGGGCCAGGCTTGGTTAACTGTTGATGCCAGTATAAGAACAGCAGATTAAAGGGAGTTGAGAAAAGGAGGTTTATCATGGTACGGGCACGCCAAAAAAACGCACTGCTGTACGAACCAATGCTGGCGATGATGGATACGAACGTACAGTAATCGCGCACCTGTTCTCACCGTTCAAAAGAGTGATGTTGTAGTCATGCTCACCAGACTCAGGGTTGCTGGATTCAAGAACTTAGTCGATGTCGACGTGCGCTTCGGACCGTTCACCTGCGTGGCTGGACCCAACGGCGTCGGTAAGTCGAACCTGTTCGACGCCATAGCGTTCTTGCACTTTCTGGCGGAACGACCACTCTCTGAGGCGGCCCTTTCGGTACGCGGCGAGGGCAGCCGAGCAGCCGATGTGCGCGGCTTATTCCATCGTGTGGGGGCCGACTTCGCGCCGCGCATGATGCTCAGCGCCGAAATGGTGGTGCCGCCACTTGGCCGCGACGATCTGGGGCAGCCGGCTGAGGCGAGCATCACCTTTCTCCGCTACACCGTGGAATTCGCCTATCGAGTTCGTGAGGGGAACGGCGCGGGAAGGCTCGAGTTGGTCAAGGAAGAGCTCGTTCATATCAATCTGCGCGACGCGAAGAGGGAAATACTCTTCCCACACAGCACGGCCTGGAGCAAGTTGGCGGTGCAGGGCAGACGAGCGTCACCGTTTATCTCCACGGAGACCAATGACGACGGACAGCCAATCGTCAAGCTTCATCAAGAGGGCAAGCAGGGGCGATCGCGGTCGCTGCTGGCAGCAGATCTGCCTCGCACCGTCCTGTCGGCAACCAACGCCGCCGAAAGTCCGACGGTGGTGGTGGCTCGCCAGGAGATGCGTTCATGGCGACTGCTTCAATTGGAGCCATCCTCGATGCGGCGACCGGACGAATTCGCCTCATCCACCACCCTGGGAACTGATGGCTCTCATCTTCCGGCAACCCTGTTCCGGTTAGCGCACGCCAATGGTGCCGCGGGCAGTACCTTAGGGGCTGAGCGAGAGGCGCAGGTCTATGCCCAGGTTGCTAACCGCCTGGCGGAGCTGATCGAAGATGTTCGTCAGGTTCACGTTGATCGAGATCTGACGCGTGAACTTCTGACGCTTCAGGTAAGTGGACGGGATCGGACAGTCCATGCCGCGCGCGACCTGTCAGATGGAACACTCCGTTTCCTCGCGCTAGCGATTCTGGAACTCGATCCGGAAGCACAGGGTGTCCTCTGTCTTGAGGAACCGGAGAACGGAATCCATCCCGCCAGAATCCCGACCATTCTCCGCCTGCTACAAGATATCGCCGTCGATGTCCAGGAGCCGGTGGGCCTCGACAATCCGCTGCGACAGGTCATCATAAATACGCATTCTCCCGTGGTAGTCGGCCAGGTGCCGGACGACAGTCTCCTCGTCGCGGCGCCGCTCGATTATGTGAACGAAGGTCGGAGGTACACCGCAGCCCAGTTCAGCGCCCTGCCTGATACGTGGCGAGCAAAGTCCGAGCCGCCACCATACCTGTTAGCACGTGGGGATCTCCTCGCATATCTCAGCCCGGTGGCGGGGAATCAGGAGCCCCTTGAAGAGGAGAGCGGCCAGCCGCCGACTAGGCGCCGCGTTGTCGACCGATCTGATCTGCAGCCGCTTCTGCCTGGTATTCCCTCCTCCTGATGAATCAGCTCGAGTATCTGCTGATCGGCGAAGGGTCGTCCGACGAAGCGTTACTACATGTGCTGACCTGGATGATCGAGCAGCATACTTTACGACCAATTCGACCCCAGTGGCCAACCTTTGCGACCCTGGGACGCCCACCTACTCTTGAGGCACGTATCCAGCGTGCCCTTGCTCTCTACCCGTGCGATCTTCTCTTCGTCCATCGCGATGCCGATAGATCCCCGAGGGAGAAAAGAGTCTCAGAAATACGGGCCGCATTGGCTAATTCTGCTCCCGAGAATCTCCCTGCCGTTTGTGTCATTCCAGTTCGCATGACCGAGGCTTGGCTGCTGATCGATGAGGCCGCCCTGCGTACGGCCGCTGGAGCACCTAGAGGGCGACAGATTGTTACTCTGCCGCCCGTCAGGGAGCTCGAAAGTCTTGCAGATCCGAAGACTCTCCTCGGGGAGCTTATTCGTATGGCGAGCGGACTGCAGGGACGCAGGCTGAAGCGTCTGGAGCGACGGACAACCATCACGCGACTCGCCGAATTAATAGACGACTTCTCTGCGTTACGCCAATTGCCAGCGTTTCAGGCGCTGGAAGCTGACTTTCTCAAGGTCATGGCAGGGGAATTGTAAGGACGTGCCACACGATTCGACGAGCGTCAAGGATATAACGATGCAAGTCTTCCTGGAAACCAAGCGACTGGTGCTGCGCCGATTTATCGAGGCCGATGTGGACCGCCTGGTCGGTCTCGACTCCGATCCCGAGGTCATGCGTTTCCTCACCGGCGGCACACCCACTCCTCGCGCCGTGATCGAGAGTGAGATCCTGCCCAGGTTCCTCCGCTACTACCAGCGTTTCGCGGGATACGGCTACTGGGCAGCCGTTGAGAAGACCTCCGGGACCTTCCTGGGATGGTTCAGCCTGGTGCCACCGGAGGACGACCGCCCCGATGATGTCGAGCTGGGCTACCGGCTGCACCGATCGGCCTGGGGCCAGGGATACGCCACTGAAGGGGCGCATGCCCTGATCCGCCAGGGCTTCACCGAGTTGGGCGTGCGGCGCGTGCATGCCACGACCTACCAGGACAACCTCGCCTCACGACGGGTGATGGAGAAGGTGGGGATGAGGCTGGTGCGGAGCTACCGCCTCACGCCCGCGGACCTGGTGGCCGAGGGCACCTTCCACAGCGCCGCCCAGGACCTCTGGGAGGGAGACGAGGTCGAGTATGCGCTGGTCAAGGTGGAGTGGGAGCAGCACGAAGCCACTCGGCACGGCGCTCCTGGCAGAATGGGATAACACCGGCGCCCCTGGAGCAAAGAAGGAGAGAGCCACTGTGTCCGCTACCACATCGTCACCCCAGATACTGACCCAGCGCCCCGCCTGGAAAGCGCTTCAGGCCCACTATGAGGAAGTTCGGCACCGTCATCTGCGCGATCTGTTCGCGGAGGATCCAGGACGAGGTGAGCGGCTGACCGCCCAGGCAGCCGGCCTCTATCTCGACTATTCCAAGAACCGGGTGACCGACGAAACGCTCCGGCTGCTGCTCGATCTGGCCGCGGAATGTGGCTTGCGCGACCGAATTGAGGCCATGTTCGGCGGCGAGAAGATCAATCGGACCGAGAACCGGGCGGTGCTGCATACGGCGCTGCGGGCGCCGCGCGACGCGAGCGTCATGGTGGATGGGCGGAACGTAGTCCCGGAGGTCCATGCCGTGCTGGATACGATGGCCGGCTTCTGCAACCGGGTGCGCAGCGGTGAGTGGCAGGGATACACCGGCAAGCGTATCCGAAACGTGGTCAATATCGGTATCGGTGGGTCCGATCTGGGACCGGTGATGGCCTATGAGGCGCTCAAGCACTATAGCGACCGCGCCATGACCTTCCGCTTTGTTTCCAATGTCGATGGCACCGATTTCGCGGAGGCCACCAGGGACCTGGACCCGGCGGAGACGATGTTCATCGTGTCGTCCAAGACCTTCACCACGCTGGAGACCATGACCAATGCGCGAACCGCACGGGACTGGTCGCTGCACTCCCTGGGCGACGAGCAGGCGGTGGCGAAGCATTTTGTGGCGGTCTCGACCAACGCCGCGGAGGTGTCGAAGTTCGGCATCGACACGGCGAATATGTTCGAGTTCTGGGACTGGGTAGGCGGACGCTACTCGATGGATTCCGCGATCGGCCTCTCCACCATGCTGGCCATCGGGCCGGACGGCTTTGGCGAGCTGCTGGCCGGCTTCCACGCCATGGACGAGCACTTCCGCACCACCCCGTTCGAGCGCAACCTGCCGGTGCTAATGGGGCTGCTGGTGGTGTGGTACAACAACTTCTTCGGCGCCCAAACGGTAGGCGTCATGCCCTACGAGCAGTATCTGAAGCGCTTCCCAGCATATCTGCAGCAGCTCACCATGGAGAGCAACGGCAAGCATGTGACGCTCGAGGGCCAGACCGTGGAGTACCAGACCGGCCCGATCTTCTGGGGGGAGCCGGGCACCAATGGCCAGCATTCCTTTTATCAGATGATCCATCAGGGGACGAAGCTCATTCCCTGCGATTTTCTGGGCTTCCTGCAGACGCTCAATCCGCTGGGCGATCACCATGAGTACCTGATGGCCAATCTGTTCGCCCAGACCGAGGCGCTGGCCTTCGGCAAGACGGCGGAGCAGGTGGAGACGGAGGGCACTGCCGGCTGGCTCGTGCCGCACCGCGTCTTCGAGGGCAATCGGCCCACCAACACCATTCTGGCGGAGCGCCTCACTCCGCACATCCTGGGTGTCCTGGTCGCGCTGTACGAGCACAGTGTGTTCACCCAGGGTGTGATCTGGAACATCGACTCGTTCGATCAGTGGGGGGTCGAGCTGGGGAAGGTGCTGGCCCAGCGGATCATCCCCGAGCTCGAAAGCGCAGAGGAGCCCGATCTGAAGCACGACAGTTCGACCAACACCTTGATCCGCCGGTACCGCTCCTCGTTCACTTTGGAATGATCCCTGGAATGAGGTACTGCTGGACCATGGCCAGCGTCCCCAGCAGGACCTCCAGGATGATGCTGTGCATGAACGTGCGCCGAATCACCAACCCCTCTTTCCCCTTGAGTTCGGTGGTGGAGGTGCCGGTAACGACGTTCTGCGGTGAAATCATCTTGCTCATCACGGCGCCCGAGGAGTTGGTGGCGGCCATCAGAACCGGGCTGAGCTTGAGTTGGCGGGCCGCGGCCACCTGCAGATTACCGAAGAGAGCGTTACTGGACGTGTCACTTCCAGTCAAGAAGCACGCGATCCAGCCGATGAAGGCGGCGAAGAAGGGGAAGGTGCCACCGACTCTGGAAAGTGCCAGGCCAAGTGTATACACCATGCCCGAGTAGTTATAGAGATATGCCAGCGCCAGAATCAGCACGACAGTCAAGATGGCGAAGCGCAGTTGGATCCAGGTATCCGCAAGGGCGCGAAGAATCTGGCCCGGAGTGGCACGAAGCGCCACGGCGGTAAGCAGAACAGCGACCAGAATAGCCGTTCCTGTACCCAGTGGGGCGAAGTCGTACGGCGCAGGGTAGGGTTTGTGGTAGATCGTGCGAAAGACGGTGTTGTTGAGGCCAGGCCAGGTTAGATGCTGCAGTCCTTGGTTGGATACTTTGGCGTAGGTCCAGATAATGACTACCACGCTCACCATCACCCAGGGGAGGAATCCCAGGATGGACTCGGCGCGGGTCGGCGCGCCACCTGCGAGGGAATTCGCCGGCGCTGGAATCGGAATATTCCGTTCCCCGATTGGCGTGGGCCGCTCGGGTGTGAAGGACTGGCTGGATGCTTGGCTCGAAGAAGTCGCAACTGCGGCTGCTCCCAGGCCCGGTATCTCGGCCCGATACTGATCCATGTCGCTCGGCTTCCAGATCTGGACGAAGGCAATGAGGCAGACGAGAGAGACCAGCGCCGCCAGCACGTCGGGCAATTCCGGACCGACGAAATTGGATACCAGAAATTGCGTCACCGCAAAAGAGCCGCCGGCTACCAGAGCCGCCGGCCAGGCTGAACGCAGACCGCGCCATCCACTGAGTACGATGAGCGCATAAAAGGGGAGCATAAACGCAAAGAGAGGAAGCTGGCGCCCAACCATGGCGGAGAGATGGGAAGTCGGCAGAGATGTGACCAGGCCCAGGGTCGTGATGGGCACACCCAGGGCGCCGAAGGCAACCGGTGCGGTGTCGAAGATCAGCGTCAGGGTCAGAGCCTCGAGTGGGGCGAAACCAAGGCCGATGAGCAGAGCGCTGCCGATGGCAACGAGGGTGCCGAAACCGGCGATGCCCTCCATCAACGCGCCGAAACTAAAGCCCACCACCAGCACCAGGATACGCCGGTCCGGCGGCACGTTGTACACCATCCAGCGGCGGAACAGTTCGAACTTACCGGTTTGCACCGCGACGTTGTACAACCACATCGCATTCCAGACGATCCACATAACGGGAAGCAAGGCGAACGCGGCGCCGAGACTCATGCTGCGCACTGCCAGTCCAACCGGCATGCTCCACACCGTCACCGCGACCAGCAAGCCGACAAGCAGTCCGGCCAGCGCCGCTTGCCACGCGGGTAGACGCACGATTCCCAATAGGACCAGCACCACGATGATGGGGATAAAGCCGACCAGGAACGAGAGAAACAGGTTGTGCGCAACGGGATCGATTAGCTGGTGGAACATGGTCGTGGCCTCCTCATCATGACGGCTGAAAGAAGATTTTCCACGTGGATTTGGCTGTGCACCGTGCCCTTAGCAGCAAGCACCGTGCCACCTTGGGTGCCACGTATGGTCGACGTTGCTTTCGCCATAACGAGGCACGTTGACAAAAACCGTGCACCCCCAGGCAACGGCGAGCATGTCGCTACAGCAGGGACTCAGTATGCGTTGGTTGTAGGAGCACGTCGAGAACGCTTGCTTCCGGAACGCAGAGGCATACGCGTACACCTGCTGGAGGCGCAGACACTGTTACCTCGCCGTGTAACGGTATAGTCGATGCTGTTCGCACTGTGTCGCCCAGGTCGGTGATGGTGATTTCAATGACCGGCGGTCCTTCAACGAGGGTAAGCGATAGATCACTGCCGTGAGGCCGAACCATGATTGCCACCATACCGACCTCGCTGTGGCGACGAATGACGTAGCGATCGCGCTCTATTTCCAGATCGGTTCGCGTGCCGCTGATGAAGAGGTTGCGCAACCGAAGTGCCGGCCACCGATCCGGCAGTATCGGCCGCAGTGAAAAATACCCTTCTCGCAGCCGGAGTCCAGTGAATCCAAAGAGGAACGTCTGGAGTGCTCCGCCGATTCCTGTGCAGAAGAAGAAATCATTGTTGGTCGGGGTCTCGCTGAATGACCAGAAGGGTTGTCGAGTGTTGGGTATAAAACTGCGCGACCAATATGTATAGGCTTGATTAGCCCGGCCCAATTGCGCCGAGAGAATGGCATAGACGCTGAAGGACATGGCAGGCCCGTCGGGATCGATTACGGCGCCATAAAAATCGAGGTCACGCGCTACCTGATTTGGATCCGTTGCGTATTCGAGTGGAAACGCCAGCAGTTCGACATCCGCTTGCTTGGTCATCTGACCGTCGTAGCCGTCGAATTCCAGGTGAATACCTCGCTCATGGTCGTAAGGGACATACATACGGTCCGCTATTTCGCGCCATTCGGGCGCCGCCGGCTCACCCAGGATCTGTGCGGCGCGCTCCGCGATGAGTAGACACGAGCGCACTGCGGCATTGGTAAACGCGTCGTTATCGACATGCGCAGCGTACTCGTCGGCGCACACGACATCCGAAATTTCGTAGCGATTGCGCTCGGCAACGTACTCCACGCGACTCATCCAGAACTCGGCACACGCTCGGATGACCCGGAAACCATGGTCGCGGAGCCAGGCCGTGTCCTGGGTGTTGAGGTAGTACCACCATTGGCCGATGGCCACGTCGGCAGTGATGTGGAGCTGGAAGTCGCGTGTATCCGCCCAGTGCGGTGTCATCTCCTGTCCGGTAAACGCTCCTTCCCAGGGGAACTGCGCTCCGCGGTAGCCGTTTATGGCGGCGCGCTCGACCGCCGGCTGCAATGTTTCTTCGCGATAGGCCACGCAAGCACGAGCCATATCTGGCTGAGTCAGTAGCAGAGGAGGGTACATCCACAACTCCGCATCCCAAAAAATGTGCCCGTTGTAGCCGTTGCTGGATAAGCCCATGGGGGCGATGCTCCATCGGTCGTCTTCACGAACCGAACTCCAGAGGTAGAAGAGGGCAGCTCGCGCGAATTGCTGTGCCTCTGCATCTCCCTCGATTTCGATGTCCGTCTCCCATAGACGGCCCCAGGCCCGCTCATGCTCGTTCCAGGTTTGCGCATGGTCCGGCACGACGGGATGAGCCGGCTTGAACGGAAGGTCGGCATGAAGCGACGTGACGAGCGACGCTATCTGGGTCAGGTTCATCTCGCAACCGCTCCCACCGGAGGCCGTCAGCGTGCAGCACGCCTCGGATGTCTCAGTCGCGTCAGGGGTCATCGTCCATTGTTCTCCCTGGAAGGACAGAGCCTCGGCAATGTGAATGTTGTAGGTCGGAATCAGCCCGACAAGCGACAGGGTACCACTGCCCGCGCCGGCTTCCAGAACCTCGAAGCTGGATCCACTCGGCGCCCTCAGCCCGGCCAGTAGAGAGATCGGGCCTTCGAACTCCGGACGGATTCTCAGTTGGACCGCGGCCAGGTGGGGGTTCGCGCGCGATACGAAGATTGTCTGCTCCAGGTGGACGGTTCCCCGCTCTTCCTCCAGCACGAAGCAGGTCGTGACACGTCCGCGACGCATATCCAGGCGCCTCTGGTAATCGGTCACAGCAGCAGGAGCACCGTAGCGGAGATGGCTCCAGCAGGGTAACAGGGCCAATTGGTCGATGCCGTCGGCGCGAGCATCGTAGACGCCGCGAGCGTAACAGGGGCACCCATTAGATTCGTAGAGCACTCCGCCGTCCCAGTTCAGAGCAGTGCCCAGGTAGCCGTTGGCCAGGTAGAGAAGGTGAGGGCTAGGTTTAGAGGCGACCAGAGTCCAGGGATCCATCAGCTTCGCGCTCCTTCGATCGGTACACGGCTTAGAAGCCATGCGCCACCACCGGCAGGGTTGATGATGTGATAGCCCAACCTGGCTTGCGAGCTGCCACCTGGAGGGTCTCGCCGTTCCAGTGGAAGTTGAAGCTGTTATCCCCAATATGGACGTCATCGAGATGTGCGTGCTGCCACGCGTGGGGGAAGTGTGGACGCAAGTCCAGGAGGTGGTGGTGAGCGTCCGGCTGCACCCCAAATACTTGCGTAACTAGAGGCCAGGCAACGGCATAGCCTGACCAGGCTTGCACGAAACAGCCCTGATCGGGCGACACCTCTGAAATGGCGCCGGGCATATGTGAGTCCAGGGTAGCCGTCAGGAGGCGAATATACTCCAGACCGCGCTCGACCCGTCCATACATGACCTCGGCCATGGCGAGGGCGCCGGTATTGACGCTCATACTGGTCGTGCGGTCCAGGCCGTTCAGGTACATCCCGTGGGGACCGGTGCACTCCTTACTTTCCAGGCGGTCAAGTGCGCGCCGAGCCCGATCCACCGGCGCTAGGCGCGCTTCGAGCGGCGCCACGATACTCCAGTGTTTCAACAACCAGGGCTGCTTGCGGTGCGGTTCGACAGCCGACTCGGCCTGGTGCAACAGAGCCTCGAGATAGGGTGCAGTGGAACCAGCGTCGCCCGCCTGATAATAGATATCTTCGGTGGCCGATAGCCATTGCCGCAGGCGAGGAATCATCTCGGCCGGCGTGGCGAGCATGTCGCCATAGAGCCCTTCATGCTCCATCCAGAACGCCTGGTTGAGGCGCGTGCCGGCGTCCAGAGCCAGGGCACGGCAGTGCTCGGCCACGCGCGGCTCTCCCAGGACGGCGGCCATATCGGCCAGCGCCGAGAGCGCTTGCACGGTGTGCGTCGCGGTATCGACACATTGCAGGTCGAGGCCAGGACGCTCGGTGATACCGCAGCCATAGGGAAGCAGGTCCCCGTCCGGACAGCAAGCGCCGAGCGTCCACTCCAGGAGTCCTCGCTTGCAGAAGCTGTAGTTCCGCTCCAAAAACGAGAGATCACCCGTCCATCGGAACGTCTGCCAGACAGCCTGGACAAAGTGCGGCGTTTCCTGAACGCAACCGGGGTGGATGATTTCGCCCTGGGTGGTGACCTCGTGGATCATCCGCCCTGTATCACCGTTCGCCGCCGCACTGACGGACCGAAGCAGGTCGAGGGTGTCGACCGCGATCGGCTGCTGCCCAAGCACCAGTGCGCCGAGTACTGCATAGGTGGAGTCGCAGCCAAACCACCAGGGGTAATCCCCGAGGCCGGCTCCCAATCCACGACCCACCCCTGGAACCTCGCGAACCAGCCAATCGTAATTGCACTTGAGCCAGTCCCAGGCGCACTCAATGGAGTGATCGGGAATCGATAGCGTACCGCGGTTCAGTAACGTGCTATAGCGGGCGCGTTTGAGTTCCCACATCGTGTCGTACCCATCTTGTACCCGCCGGAAGACGGCACACGCGTCAGGAGCGGAGACGGAAGATCCGGCGACTAGCACATCGAGCCCGACCTCTTCCTCCGCCGCGAGGTCTACTGAGACATCAAGCGTAATGGAGATGCCCTCGCCGGCTGTGCGTTCCGGCCCCCAGAGATCATCACCACTGGCCCACCCCAGCGGCTGGCGTCCTAAAATCCCAACGACCGCGCTCCATGGACGGTGGTCGTCCTGACATATCCAGGCGTTTAGCTCTGTCGCATAGGTGGCTTGATCAGGGTGATCCCGCGTCTCTTCGCTTGACAGGGACCAAACGGCTCGCAGATCAGTGCGGGCCAGGACGCAGAGCGCCAGCCGGCGAGCCACTGGTGCTCTGAAGGACCAGCGCACGACGAGCGCCGGCTCGCCATCTGGGATGAACTGTCGCCGGGTTACCCGAAGGCCGTCCGGTTGAGCATACTCCTGGGCGACGGAGAATGGGCCGCTGACAAATGTATGAGCGGTCTCCAGCCACTGCTCATCGATTCGCAGCCAGAACCCATCAAGCAGTTTGATCGGATGGGCCCACAGGCCGCCCATCTCGTTCGGAATATGGAACCCGATGTCCGGGAAGCCGCCGTGTTGAGCGCCGATCAGATAGGCCCGATCTCCGGCGGCAATGCACGGGTCGTCAAGAGCCTTACTCTTCACAATCCGAAGCGTTTCGGGTTGAGGCGCCATGCATATCTCCACGGGCGGCGAGCCATCTCAGGTTCCATCATGGCATGCGCCCCCCCAGTCTCTACAAGTCCAATTGGCGGCCTACCGTCGCAGCGTGGGGCCAGGTACCGTGCCCAGGTGTGATCAAGCCAAGGCTGCGCACTATCACCAGGCTCAGACTTTGACATAGGCCAACGTGTTGCCTATGATAAGGGACCGAAACGTTTCGGTTATCCATCGACAAGAGGTCAAGGTGCGATGGCAACCATGAAGGATGTGGCGCGAGAGGTTGGGCTCTCCGTCACCACCGTTTCACGAGCCCTCAACAATTACCATGATGTCACTGAGGAAACGCGGAAGCGTATTCAGGCGGCAGCGCGAGCGCTCGACTATCATCCGAATGCAGTGGCGCGGAGCCTGCAGAACAACTGTTCCGGCGCCATCGGCCTGGTCATTCCCTCGTATTTCCATCATGCGTCGGATGCCTTCTGGCTGGATTTCATTGGCGGCGTCGCTGCCGCCTGCGAACGGCACGGCGTTGACCTCATCCTCTCCGCGGTAGACAGTTTTAAAGGTCCGGAGGAGAGTTTCCAGCGTTTGGTACGCAGCCGCCGAGTGGATGGAATACTCATCTGCGACGTGCGCCGGACGGATCCGCGTATCACCTATCTGCAGAAGCATCACCTTCCCTTCGTGGCCTTCGGGCGCACGACCGGGGAGCAGAATTACTCCTTCATTGACGTGGATGGCGGCGCCGGAGTGGTTCAGGCGATGGAGCATCTTCTATCGCTCGGGCATCAGCGCATTGCCTATCTGGACGTTGATCCGTGCTTTAGCTTTGCTCATTTTCGCCTGGAGGGATACCGCGCCGCGCTCGCCCAGGCTGGATTGTCTTACGAGGCGGATCTGGTGAGGGAGGGTGTAAGCCCCCAGTCAGCACTCGCCACCGCTCGGGCCATCCTTGCGCTGGCCACCCCTCCCACCGCGGTGTTTGCCTCTGCCGATTTTTTGGCCCTGGCCGTGGTGCAGGCAGCGCGGTCTGCCCATCTGCAGATACCCAGCGAGCTGTCCATCGCCGTGTTTGACGACAACCTGGCCGTACAACAGGCCAGCCCACCGTTGACCGCTGTCAGCCAGCCAAACCGGCATCTAGGTGAGCAGGCGGCCGCGCTGCTCTTCGACCGAGTAAGCGGGCCGGATGGGCCATTCACGCAACGTCTGATCGTTCCAACGCTGGTTCGACGGCAGTCCACCGCGATGGCGCCGGGTATGATCGGTTCCGTGGCTGCGGCTGTATAGGAGGAAAGTGAATGCAGGCAGGAAGGTTGGAAGCAGTTAGTTCTCGGGCGGAAGGACACGTTGCAGCGTGGACATCTCGCACGTTAAGGAATTGGTGGGCCACGTACGCTAGCTGCTTCGGTAACAGAAGGAGGTGAAGGAGGGAGCAAGCTATTCAATAGCCGTTTTTGTGTGCTAACCATCTGAGAACACTCCCCGCCATGAGCGGGGTTGGAGGAGAAACCGCATGAAGGTATCACGTTCCTTCGCAAGTATCGCCATCGCGGCGGCGACGATCGGCTCGATCTCGCTGACGACGGGGCTCCAGTCCGGAGCAGTTCCGGCGAGAGCTGCCGGTTCGGTGAGCTTTGCCACTTTTTCGAGCAACCCAACTGAGCAGGCCGGCCAGTAGAAGCTGATAAGCGCCTTCGAAAGCAAATACGGCCTGCACATCGACTTCCAGGTCATCAACGGTGACTACGCTACCGTCTTGAAGACCAGATTCACGGCCGGGACTGCACCGGATGTGTTCTATGTCAACTCCGACGTCTTCCAGGACTTCGCCTCGTCCGGCGCCTTGCTGAACCTGGACTTCCTGAAGAAGGTCAAGAGCTTCGGCTACAACCAGTACTACAAGAATCTGCAGGCCGGATACGTCTACCACGGTCACATTTACGGTCTCGTAAAGGACTACTCGACGCTTGCCCTGTGGTACAACAAGGACAAGTTCGCAGCCGCCGGCATCAAGAGCCCACCCACCACCTGGGCGCAGCTCAAGTCGGACGCCTGCAAGCTGACCAATAAGGCCAACAAGGTGTACGGCATCTCCATGTCGGCCGATCCCGCCCGCTGGGCAGCGTTCCTGCTGGCCGATGGCGGCGGGAGCACCGGCGGCGGAGGTCTCCTGAACAAGGCGCAGACTAAAGCCTACATCAGTGGCAAAGCGGGCGTAGACTCGCTGAACTTTTACGCCGGCCTGGTGAAAGCGGGCTGCGCTGCTCAGCCCAGTCAAGTAGGCGCCGGCTGGAACGGCGAGGCCTTTGGCCATGAGAATGCCGCTATGGCGATCGAAGGCAATTGGATGACCTCGTACATGCAGCAGACGTACCCGAACGTACACTGGGGACTTGCTCTGCTGCCTAAAGGCCCGAATGGGAAGCGCGGGAACCTGGCCTTCACCAGTTCCTACGGTGCGTTCGCTCGGACCGCCAACAAGGCCAACGCCATTAAGCTGATCGAGTACCTGGCCGGCAAGCAGGGTACTACGGTATGGTCGCACGTCGTTGGCTACGTGCCGGCGCGCAAGGACGTGAAGGCGCCCGCCATCACCAAGGTGTTTAGCGAGCAGACCAAGTACGCCAAGGACTGGTTCTTCCCACCCGGCTTCTCCGACCGGGCCCTCACACCCATGGGTAACGACATTGGGGATGTGATGACCGGCAAGCAGACCGTTAAGCAAGCGATCAGTGACATGCAGGCGAAAGCTACCGCGGCTTTGTCGGCCGCTCCGTAACACTCGCACCGTCGTTCGCGGTGGGTCGGGCGCCAGCCCGGCCCACCATCCGCCCTCAGGGAGGAACGTATGGCATACACCTCGCCCCCTACTCAGCCGGCTTCTCTGCCCGCCGCCACCCAAGCCCCGACGCGGGTACGCGGTCGCCAGCGAAAGGAGAGACGGTACAAGCGCGACGAAGTGATCATGGGGTATCTCTTCGTCTTCGTTCCCATGCTCATCTTCCTGACGTTCTCCTTTGGCGCCATGATTTTCGACTTCTGGGTCAGTTTTTACCACTGGGCGATCCTGGACACGCCGCGCTTTGTTGGATCGGCCAATTACAACTACCTCTGGCATGTCGATGGCACCTGGATCACGGCTATCTTGAACACCGTGCAATACTGCGTGATTGTCGTTCCCCTTCAGACCGTTATCGCCTTTTGCCTCGCGTTAGTGGTCAACCAAAACATTCGGGGACGCGCCTTCTTCCGGACTACCTTCTACTTCCCCTCGGTTACCTCTTCGGTAGCAATCTCGCTGATTTTCCTGTTTCTGTTCAATAACTTCGGGTTGATCAATTACTTCATAAGTCAGCTTCCCGGGCACCCGCAGGGGCCGAACTACCTGGGCGATCCGAAGTACGCGTTGAAGTCGATTATGGGCTTGAATATCTGGACTACCACCGGCACGCTCATGGTGGTGTTCCTTGCTGCCCTCCAGGACGTCCCGCGCGAGGTACTGGAGGCAGCGGCTATCGACGGCGCCACGGGTGTCAGGGCGGTGGTGAGCATCGTCGTACCGCTTATCCGTCCGGCGCTGTTCTTCGTGGTGGCAAACGGTCTGATCGGCACGCTTCAGATCTTCGACCAGGCGTTTATTCTCTCCGGGGGTAGTGGCGGGCCTGATTACTCGACGACGACCGCCGTCCTGTACATCTATAACAATGCGTTCAAAAACTCGTTTTACGGGGTGGCCGCGGCCGCTTCGTTTATGCTGTTTGCATTCATTTTCGCGGCGACACTACTCGTGCGCCGGTTAATTGGTGGAGAGGAGGGACGGTAAGTGGCATTTCAAGTCGGTGTCCAGAAACGAGCAACCGGGTGGGAGGTCTCCAAGGAGGTCGTCTTCTATGCGGTCCTGATCGGGTATACCATCGTGACCGCCGTTCCATTTCTCTGGAGTATCGTGACGTCGTTCAAGACGCTGCCAGAGAGCGCTCGCCCGGTGCCAACCGGGCTGCCGCTCCACTGGACGCTGGACGCCTGGACTGGACCTTTCGGGGTGCTCGCCGCCGGCAGCTTTCCTCGCTGGTTTGTTAATAGCATTGTCGTTGCCGCCGTGGTTTGCGTCGGTAACCTTTTCTTCGACTCGCTGGCCGGCTATGCCTTTGCTCGTCTGCGCTTCCCGGGCCGGAATCTTCTGTTCTTCATGGTGCTGGGGACGATGATGGTGCCCGCCGCCATGACGCTCCTCCCGCTCTATATCATCCTGGTCAAGATGCCGGGTGGCTCGTGGATCGACAGCTATCAAGGATTAACTGTGCCGTTCATGGTGTCCGCCTTTGGCATCTTCCTGATGCGCCAGTTTTTCATGTCTCTGCCGGTCGAGCTGGAGGAGGCGGCGCGGGTCGATGGCTTGGGACGATTCGGCATCTACTGGCGTATCGCGCTCCCCCTGTCGAAACCAGCCCTGGCCACCCTGGGTATCCTGCAGTTTCAGGGCAACTGGGATTCCTTCCTGATGCCGAGCTTTATCGCGAGTTCGGACAAAATGCTCACCTTACCGGTTGGCCTGCAACACTACTCGTTCCAGTTCACCACCTTCTGGCCGCAGGTGATGGCCGGCTCGATGATCGTGATCATTCCGATCCTCATCATCTATATCTTCGCCCAGCGGTACTTCATCGAGGGCATCACTAGCTCGGGAGTCAAGGGATAGAGAGCGCTACCCGACGCCGCTCACAATCAACACTTCAAGCCTGCGTGGACCATGTACACCCTCGACCCGCTTCAATTCGATGTCGGAGGTGGCCGAAGGGCCGGATATCAGGGTGATGGGGCTGCTGTCTAGAGGCTCTCCCACTGCGCTCGAGATATAGACAGGTCGCGGAGAATCTTGCTCAACAGATCAGTGCCAATGTCGCCGTCGCGGGGATTGGGTACAGTGACTCGTTTGCCGGCACAGCGCATAAAACTCTGTCTCGATCCGATGTATGGACCCGGGCATCCATAGGCCCGGAGTGCTCGAATCAGATCACGACGCTTGGTGGGACCGAAGGGCGGCACTAGGCCCTGTTTTCAAAACGTGTCAAAATCGGTAGACTCGTGGTATGAGCAGACGAGATTTGACCGATGAGCAGTGGGAGCGGTTGCGGTGGATGCTCCCACCACAGCGAGCACGTCGTGGCC